>Ga0272441_10002575_pt1 | contig 36368 bp, 32 predicted proteins | sample SSMProp6N_FD_193582 | JGI IMG/M metagenome (GOLD analysis project Ga0272441, IMG submission 193582) | Marine sediment archaeal communities from Little Sippewissett salt marsh, Falmouth, MA, United States - SSM-Prop-6N | ecosystem: Environmental > Aquatic > Marine > Wetlands > Sediment ...
TTATTTATTTTTATAACTTTTTAAATTTTTAAAATTTATAAAAAAGGACTTAACATTATAATAAAATATAATATACAAAATTATTATTTTTAATAGGAGAAATTCTAATATTTCAAAATATAAAATAAGAAAATATTAAATTTTTAAAAAAGTTTAGCATTTACAATTATGCCAATTAATTTGGTTCCAATTGGTAAACCAAAAAATACATCTGTTGAAATTTTTGTATAATTAGATGAAAAAATCATAAGCTTTTCATTTGATTTTTTTCCAATTCCAAGAATTTTCACATTATTTTTATTGCAATCTATAATGATGTCATTATCTTTTTTTATCATACTACTATAGTTGCCCCAGATTAATCCAAAATTAAATTTTTCTGAACTTATTCCAAAGAATGTTGCTCCATAAATGCCCCATGTATTTCCACTTGAAATTTTTGAAAAGTCATACCAATGTATGTTATGATCCCATGTGTTGTAACAAGCATAATTGTTACTATCGTCATATCCTATAGCGGTAATAAAATGATCTGTACCCCCATCTCCATTTGTATCAACTAATAAAACAACTGGACGGTTTGCATCAATTTCTCTGCAGTAATTCTCCCATGTAAATTCCCCCCAAACAAGATTATAAGATACAACTTCATAGTTAAAACTAACAGATTTAACATACTCTTTCAGTGAGATACAAACATCGCTATACCAACTCCATCCATAATAATTATTTCGTGTACTCTTAGATGTATCCATAAAATCTGCAAGACAATCATCTACATGGGGGGTTCGGCTTTTTGTTATATAATCATCAGTCTTCATATTGGGATAAGCATCTTCAGGACATGCATAATCCTCGTAATGCAGTTCAGAACCTGGTGGGTTGGGATTTGAGGAATTACCTCCTGAAGCTATCGTTTGATTTACAAAAAATGTTTGAGTCGAGGAATTTCCAGATATTAGATCCTCATAACCATTGCTGTCCCAATATCCTATTACCATTCCTGCTGCTGTAGGTCCACAGCCATGCCTCCATAGATATGAAGGTACACTGCTGATGACTGTCTGACCTGTGATAAAATTTGTATCTAACCCCATATCACAGTCAGGCGGAGGAAAAGGTCCTGTAGTACTTTGAAAGTCTATTGGTAATTCATCAATTTTATTGGCTTTTAATTTTATACTTTCTAGTGAAACGTTTCCACTAATTGTTGGAGCAAAAAATAATAATATTATTAAAAATGCAAATATTTTCTTTACAAAACGATCTATCATATTTTTTCCCTTAACATTCTCTAAGTAATAATCAAATATAAAGTTTTTGAATATAAACTGAAACAAATGTTTCAATTTTTTAATTTAAATTTATATTTTAAAAGAATATGTTAAGAAATTTTTTTAAAAAAACCCTAATTTATTAAAATAAGATTAATTCACCAGAAAAAATTTTTGCGAGTATAGTTAAAGACGAGATGATTATCAGTAGCATCAGAAATTGTTTTAAGCTTTTGTTCATAACTTCACCTTTAAACAAAATTATACCTTTCTTAATTTAAATAATATAGTAATTTATTTGGAAAAAACCGAATAAAATTATTAAAAAAAGATGGAGATATTTTTTATAATTATGTTAGTTGGTAGTCGGTAAGTTCCATTTCTATGTTTGTCAGGAAAGGAAGAATATCGCCAAGCTCTCCACTTATTTTGATTATATTTTTCAACTCAGGAGCATAATATATTTTTCCAAGCTCCCCTAAAATTGAAATTTCATAAGCAACAAAATCACCAGCTTCAGTGCTTACTTCAACAGTTTTATTACAATATAGAATAGGTGCTGGAATCTCTGGAATTTCAAATGTATTGCTAATGTTTAGATATTTAGTTATTACATATTCAATATTGATAACCGGGAGAATATCATATAAAATATCTGAAGCTTGTTTTATCTTTTCTGGATCCATCTCTGTAATAGCAGCAACTACTTGGGTTACAATTGGGATTCTTAATATGTTATTGAGTACATTTACAAAATTTAACCATGGAGATTCTATTTTACCTGATAACGTAATGTTGGTAGCAGGCAATCCCCACATTTTGCTAGTGTTCAATGGAAAATCAAGTAGTGTATAGGGAACTGACCATTCAGCATCTATGACAATATCTGCAGGAACAGGTATTGGGGGAATTGAAAAAGGTATCTCATAAGGATTTTCATTGACAATAATATCTAAACGTCCAGATATAGTCCCATTAATTTTTTTTATTCCTAAATCTGATTTATTAAAAAGCATAAATCCTTTCATTGATGCTTTGTCTGATGTTATTTTACCTTGTATATTACCAGTAATATTTATTGGACCATCACCCAAATCGACATCAACCAAAAAATCTCCTTTTACCTCAGCCGAAAAATCTAGTTTATAATAATCACCTGTGTCATCAGCAACCTCGAAACTAAATTCATCTATTTGTAAATGAAAACGAATAGTTTGATTTTCTTCATTAATATTCAAATCTATATCATCAATCGAATAAGACCAAGTATCATCTTTGTTCCAAACAGGTACGTCATCATCAAATGTAGATATGGGTGTTTCTATCTGAGAAAGCTCTTGAGATTGTAAGTCTTTTATGTTTGTAGCTACTGAAAAAAAGGTGGTCATTAACATTATACAAACCAGCATTCCAATAATTTTAGTTTTCATATTTTCCCTCTCATTTAAATTGATTAATACTTTAACCTTTTAAAAAATTAACTATATGATTTTTTTAATATTATTTTTGAGATAATTTATTATTTTTTCTATTATTAAGTTCTATTATACATGTTAATTTTTAAATAAGAAGATAATTATTCTCTATTTATGAATGCTGTTTTACAGGTAGCTTTAGATTTGTTAAACAAGGATAGAGCGATAAGAATTGCAAAAGAGTCAACAAAAGGTGGAGCAGATTGGATTGAAGCTGGAACACCTCTTATAAAAAGTGAAGGAATGGATATTGTTAGAGAATTAAAACACATTTTCCCTGATAAAACTCTTGTTGCAGACATGAAAACCATGGATACCGGTGCTCTTGAAACAGAGATGGCCGCTAAAGCTGGTGCTGATATTATTTGCATACTTGCAGCATCTGATGATAGTACCATTACCGATGCTTTAAAATCAGCAAGAATTTATGGAGCAAAGATAATGGTCGATTTAATAGGAGTATCAAATAAGTTACAGCGTGCAAAGCAATTGGAAAAATTAGGAGTTGATTACCTCTGTATACACGTTGGTATTGATGAACAGATGATGGGAAAAAATCCAATGGATATTTTGTCAAAACTAGCAGATAATGTTAATATTCCAATAGCAGTGGCGGGGGGATTAAATAGTGAAACTGCTGGTTAGGTGGTTAAAACAGGAGCAATGATAGTAATTGTTGGTGGGGCAATTACAAAAGCAGAAGATGTTGAATTTGAGACAAAAAAAATAAAACAAGCAATTGTTGATAAAAAATCAATTTCTACAAAATTTTATAAAAAGTATGATAAATCCAAAATTAGAGAAGCATTTTCAATAGTATCCACTCCAAATATTTCGGATGCAATGCATAAAAAAGGTGCAATGCACGGAATTAGACCAATTAAACTCGGTTTCCACATGGTTGGTAAAGCATTAACGGTTCATACAATTGATGGGGATTGGGCTAAACCTATTGAAGCAATCGATGAGGCAGAAAAAGGTCAAATTATTGTTGTTAATGTTGATGGTGGTATAACTGCTATTTGGGGTGAACTTGCAACTTGGAGTGCAAAGATGAAAGGAATTGCAGGTGCTGTAATAGATGGTGCGATAAGAGATTTAGATGATATTGTAAAAATGGATTTTCCAATTTTTTGTAGATATATTTCCTCTAATGCAGGAGAACCAAAAGGTTGTGGGGAGATTAGGGCTGAAATTCAATGTGCAGGTCAAACTGTTCGAACTGGAGATTGGATTATTGGTGATGATTCGGGAGTGGTTGTGGTTCCTCAGGAAATCGCTCAAGAAATTGCAAATCGAGCACTGGATGTTAAGGAACATGAAAATCGAATTCGTGAAGAGATTAAAAACGGTGGTTCATTAGGTAGTGTTACTAAACTAAAAAAATGGGAGAAAATTATCGGATGAAGAAGGTCTTTTTTTTTACGGATTTGTCAGATTTAAATCAAGCTTTATTAAATTTTAATATTCAAGATTTTTCTGAAAAAATTGTACCAGTAAAATTACACATGGGCGAAATAAAAAATAAATATTATACCAAACCTGATTTTGTAAAGACGGTAGTTGAGACGTTAAAAAAACATAAAATAAAGCCATTTTTGTTTGACACAACAGTTGCATACCCGGGTCTTAGACACTATGTATCCGGTTATCAAAAACTGGCAAGATTACATGGTTTTACTATGAAAAAAATTGGTTGTGATGTTGTAATTGATGATAGTGGTGTTTTTAAAAAGATAGATAATCGGGAATATGAAGTTGCTTGGCATTTATTTAATTCAACTCATATCTTTGCAATATCTCATGTCAAGGGACATGTTGCATCAGGTATGGGAGGTGCAATAAAAAATTTTGGAATGGGGGGAGTCACAAAAGAAACCAAAATAAAGATGCATCATGGAAGTCGCCCAATTTATAAAAAAGACGAATGTACTTTTTGTGGAATTTGCTCTGAAGTATGTCCGTTTGATGCGATAAAAATTAGAGATAAAAAATGGAGAAAAAGCTCAAGATCTTGTTTTGGTTGCGGAGTATGTGTTGATACATGTAAAACCCATGCATTAACTTATGAAGATATAGATTTTCAATATGCTCTCGCTTGTGCAGCAAAAGCTTGTGTTCAAGATAAAAATGTAATATATTTAAATGAGGTAAAACGAATAGCAAAAAGCTGTGATTGCGACCCATTTGCAGGTCCCATAATATGTCCAGATATTGGCTATTTAGTATCAGATGATATGGTTGCTGTTGATAAAGCTAGTTTGGATTTAATTAATGAGGTTATATCTAATGTCTTTTTAAAAGAAAATAAGGTTGATCCAATAAAACAGATAAAATATGGTGAAGAGTTGGGACTTGGTACAACCAAGTATCAACTTATTGAATTATAATTTTTTATTTGTTTATTAATTCATTTTTATAAACTAATGCCAATACTGCTGCAACAAAACACATTATTGCTGCAGGGATGAATGCATATAAAAAACTCATTCCAGCATCTTGCACTGCTCCAGCAAGAATAGGACCAACTATTCCACCAACACCATATGAAGTAAAAACCAATCCATAATTTAGACCTACATTTTCAGCTCCAAAAGAATCTGCTGTTGCTGCTGGAAATAATGCAAAATTTCCACCAAAATTAAATCCAATTAATGCAGCGAAGATGTAGAATATAAAAGGATTTGATGTTGTATAGAAAAAAATAATCATAGTTATACCTTGAAATAAAAACATGGAAAGAAGTGCTTTCCTTCTCCCGACTTTATCAGATATTTGACCCCATACAATTCTTCCAATGCCGTTAAAAATAGGGAGACAAACTGCTGCACCAATTACCGCAAAATCAATTGTTTCAACCGTGCTAAAACCACTACCCATAAATCCATCAACAGGATGTTTTGCAAAATTCTGGATATTACCAATAACCATTAATCCTGCAAGGGCACCAATACAAAACATTAGCCAAAGAAGGTAAAATTGCTTTGTTTTAAGCATCTGAATTGGAAGTAAACTTTTTGTAATATTTTTATCATCTTGTAATTCTTTAGTAGGATTCCAACCTTTGGGTTTCCAATTTGATGGAGGATTTATCATTACAAGCGAACCTATTACAACTAAAATTAAAAATGCAATTCCATATAATTGAAAAGTTGAATCAACATTTGCAATTGTATAGATTCCATTTTCAGGTATAATTAAGCCATTAAATCCCAAAACTGAGGGAGGTCTTGCCATTAAAATCCAAATAAAAGCTCCAAATCCAAATCCAGCAACAGCAAGACCTGAAACAAGTCCCTTTTTATCTGGGAACCATTTTACTCCGACTGCAATTGGAACTACATACGCAAGGCCTATTCCTGCACCACCAAGAAGACCAATACATATCAATTTTAAAGGAAAATTTGCACCAACTAATCCACTTGAAATATAACCAATTCCAAGAACAATGCCTCCAATTAAAGCGATTTTTCGTGGACCAAATCTTTTTGAAAGCCTTCCGCCAATAATTGTAAAAATAGCAAAAGTTGCAAGACCCGCACTGAATATCGCCTGGGTTTGAGTTTTATTAAAAGCAAATTCACTAGCAATTTCTTCGGTTCCTTGTAAAGGCGTGGTAAATGCAGACCAAGCATATATTGCACCAAGTGCGAGTTGAATCATTATTGCGCCAATTACAATTATCCATCTGTTAATAATCTTTGATTCTTGTTTATCAGCCATTAATTTATCACTGTTTGGCGGGAATAAAGATTTTATATTTAATTCTATCGAGAAAAAAAAGTTACTTTGTTAAGATAACTACAAAACCAGTTAAAATCATTGCAATAACAATTATAATAACAATAAGTTTGTAAAGAATTTTTTTTAGCAATTTCTTATTAATTTTCATGCCCTCTCTCCCCTAATTCTAAATAAAAATTATCAAAAGATAATATAGTACTGTCTTTTTTACCTTTTACCTTAATTTCTTTTTCTATTTTAATATAGCCTTCTTTTAAAAGACCAATTTTTTGTTTTAAGTCCAATGATTTTACTTCAGATAAAAACACATCACCTTTTTGTTCAATTTTTTTGATTATTTCGGTCTGATTTTCTACTATCCATTTTATAATTTTCTTGCCATCTTTTTTAAAAATCGGTCCAATTTTAGAATAAACAGGTATTATTTTTATGATTTTTTCTTCAATGTCAGGTTTATTAGGAACAAATTCATGGGAATTTGGGTATTTTAAGGTTGAAATTATTATTGAACTACTTGGTTTAATTTTAGAAACGTTATTTTGTGTAGAATAAGTAGCTATAGCTTCTAGCGGATAATTTAAAGCCATTCCATGCTCGCTTTTCCATGATCTGACTTGAGAAATATATTCTTTTACTACCTCACCTGCTTTTTCAGCATCTTTATCAATTATAACAGGTTCAGGCCAATTTGATAAATGAATACTTTTATTTGCTTCAAACTTTTGATACAAATTAACGTAAATTTCCTCAGAAATGTGAGGAATAAAACTAGCAAATAGTTTTAGAGTTCCTAGGCCAATTGTATAAAGACAATATTTTATACTCTCCATGTTCTTTTTTTCATATATAGAGCCTTTTATCATTTCTATGTAATGATCAGCAAGCTCATGCCAGAGAAAATATTCAACATCTTTCATTGTTTGAGAATAATCAAACTCATCCATTTGTTTAGTGCATTTTTTAACTAATTTACTGTATTTTGTAAGAATCCATTTATCAATATCAATAAGATTTGTTTTTTCAGGTTTTTTATCAGTCAAAACATTTGCAATAAACTGCTGGACATTCCACAATTTTCTAAGCAGTTTTGTTCCTCGGATTACATCCTTTGTCCTAAATGGATTATCCTCGCCAAGCGCACAGCTTGCTGCGTAACATCTAAATGCATCTGATCCATAATTGTCTATTATCTTCAAAGGATCTATAACATTACCAAGACTGGCATGCATTGGGGTTCCATCTTCTGATAAAATAAAACCACCCATCATTATGTTTTCAAATGGTTTTACATCGGTTAAAAGAGTACAACGTAATATTGTATAAAATGCCCAAGTTCTAATAATATCATGAGCTTGAGGTCTAACAGACATAGGATAAAGATATTTGAATTTCTCATCATCTCTATGCCAAAATGTATTGTAAAGAGGTGAAATAGAAGAGTCCATCCAAGTATCAAAAACATCTTCACAACCTTTTAACTCTCCTGTGCATTTTGGGCATTTAGTTAGTGGTGGTTTGTCAATTGTTGGATCCACATAACAATCTTCGATTCTTGCAAGAACAACTTCTTTACAATCTTGACATTCCCACAAAGGAATAGGAGTTGCAAAATAGCGTTGTCTAGATATGACCCAATCCCACTCAAGGGATGTAACCCAATCTTCTAATCGGATTTTCATAAATTCTGGAAACCAATTCATTTCATTGCTTTTCTCAAGGACAAGGTTTTTAAAATCTACAGTTTTCAAAAACCATTGCTCAGCATTGATAAATTCAACAGGGGTTTTGCATCTCCAACATACTCCAATATTTTGATCTAAAGGTTCTTTTTTAATAAGTATCTTATTTTTTTCTAAATCAGAAATCACTGCATTTCTTGCATCCTCTATCTTCATACCTTTATATTTACCGCAAATATCGGTCATTTTCCCTTCTTCGTCTATACTCATTTCTAGAGGAAGTTTGTACTTAAATACCCAATTAAGATCCTCCTTGTCTCCAACCGTACATATCATAACAATTCCAGAACCAAAATCTGGGTCTACTGCATCATCCTCAACAATTTTAACTTCTTTTTTTGTAGAAGGAACCTTGACAATTTGATTAATTAGCCATGGTGCTCTTTCATCATTGGGATTTACTGCAACAATTTGACAAGATGGAAGCATTTCAGGTCTAGTTGTAGCAATTTCGATGTATGTACCTTGTTCGTCTTTTCCTATGCCATGGAATTTTAAAATTTGTTTTGGTTGATCCTTGATAAAATAAAACTTTATTGTGTTAATTTTTGTTGATCTATCAGTATATACAACTTCTGCATCAGCCATCGCAGTCATACATCTTGGACACCAATTAACTGGAAATTTACCTTTGTATATCAAACCTTTATAAAACAATATAATGAAGGATATTTGAGTAATTCTACGATAATATTCCGCATTAGTTTGATAATATATTGTTGGGTCCATGCTTTCCCCCAAAATTGTGAATTGTTTTGTCATTGTTTCAATATTTTCTTCGGCAAATTCTGAGCATAATCTTATAAACTCATGACGCTCGATGTCCTTTCTGGTTATCTTTAATTTTCTTTCAACACGTTCCTCAATGGGTATTCCATTAACATCAAAACATAGAGGAAAAAAGACATTATATCCCCTCATTCTTTTATAACGCGCAGCAAAATCTATGTGAGTGTAATGAACAGCATGACCTGCATGTAATGGTCCTGATGCATAACGTGGCGGAACATCGATACTAAAAGGTTTTTTATCACTTTTAAAATCAAAATGATATACTTTATTTTCTTTCCATTTTCTTTGCCATTTTTCTTCAATTTTCCTTTGATCATATATTGACATTATCATACCCATGTTAATTGTTGTACTGAGTTCAAATTTTTTTTATAATAATTAATATTTATTTCTCCTAATATTTTTAAATTAGATTTTACTTTTTATCAGGGAAAATAAAAGAGTCTCTTAATAATTTTTTTGATTTTGATTTTTAATAATTAAACTACTGTTAAATATATATCTTTAAAAACAAAATATCTGCAATAATTTTATAATTAAGGTTTGGATTACTAGTCTGGATGTATATTTATCCAAACTAGGAGGATAAATTTTGACCGAAGTAATAGCTTATGAACTTGCAAAAAAACAAAAAGAAATATCAGTAGCAGAGTTCTTCGAAAGAAATAAACACATATTGGGATTTGGAAACCCTACAAGAGCTATCTTGACAAGTGTTAAAGAGGGTGTAGATAACTCTCTTGATGCATGTGAAGAATCTGGAATTTTACCAGATATTATTGTTGAAATTAAAAATCATGATGATGGGGAATGCAGACTTATTATTGAAGATAATGGTCCAGGTATTGTTAATAAACAAATACCAAACATTTTTGGCAGATTATTATATGGTTCAAGATTTCATGCAATTAGACAAAGCAGAGGACAGCAGGGAATAGGAATATCTGCTGTTGTGCTGTATGGTCAGTTGACAACAGGAAAGCATGCCAGAATATCATCTAAAATACAAGATGATAGACCTGCAAACGTTTTTGAGTTAGCAATTGACACAAATAAAAACCGTGCCGATGTTGTTAGAAGAAGTACTGAATCTTGGGATAAACCTTCGGGAACAAAAATTGAGATAAGTCTTGTTGCAGATTATAAACGTGGAAAACGTTTTGTTTATGAATATTTACAAAGTGTTTCGATAGTTAACCCCCATGCACAAATTTCTTTCAAAGAGCCAGACGGGACCTCTTATTTTTTTGAAAGAACATCTGATTTATTACCAGCAAAATCTGTTGAAATAAAACCGCATCCTTATGGGATTGAACTTGGAACTCTAATAAAGATGGGTAAGAGTACCAATAGTAGAAAACTCTCATCATTTTTAAAAAGTGAATTTAGCAGTATGGGGGATAGAACCACCAAAGCAGTTTGTGATGAGGCTCAGTTAGATAGAAATCTGAATCCAAAAGAAATGAGCCGTGAGCAATATTTAGCACTACATAGAACTTTTAAAAAAGTAAAAATAATGTCTCCAAATACTGAATGTCTTTCTCCTATTGGTGAAACCTTAATAAAACGTAGTTTAAAACACGAAACTCAAGAGATATCTCCTGAATTCATAGTTACTGCATCAAGACCAGCTTCAGTTTATTCTGGAAATCCTTTTCAAATGGAGGTTGGAATTGTATACGGGGGAAATTTACCAAAAGATAAACCTGTAAAATTAATGAGATTTGCTAATCGCGTTCCTTTATTATATCAACAAGGTGATTGTATAACAACATCTGCAATATCTTCCATTGATTGGAGAAGATATGGTCTTGATCAACCATCTGGAAAAGGGATACCTACAGGCCCTGCAATTTTCCTAACTCATATATCATCTACACTCATTCCTTTTACTTCAGAAAGCAAAGAGGCTATAGCAGACATCTCTGAAATAGAAAATGAAGTAAAGTTGGCTTTTAGAGAATGTGCAAGAAAGGTGCAAAGTCATATTAATAAAAAAGTTAGAAGAATAAAAACAAGAGAGAAATTTGATTTAATTACCAAAATTCTACCGGAAATTGCAAAAAAATCTTCAAGTATGTTAAATAAACCAATACCTTCTCTAAACAAGGTAATTACTAAAATTATGGATGTTGTTTGGATAGAAGATTTAATAGAATATGAAAAAAGTGTTCCAGAACTCGTACAATCAACCCTGTTTGATCAAACTGGTGAGAAAAATGAAAGAGGTTGGATAACAAAAAGTACTATTATGGTAGTAAACTATAAAGACAAACCTCAAAAATTCAAACTGTTTGCTGTCATTCCGGAAGATGCAGTAGTTGGAACGATTTCTCCAAAACCTATTGAAAAAACTGATAAATATATTAAATGGGATATTGAGACAATTGCTCCTGCAGATAAAAAAGATATTTATTTTGAATTAGCAGGTTTGGATAAAGGTGATTTTGATGAAAATGACATTTATGTTGAAGGAATCAATCCATCATTTGTCATTGGAGCAGATAAGTGGGAGGGTGAGTAATTATGCCACGAGATTTTACCAAGGTAATTGAAAAAATAGATCTAGTAGCATCTAAGGTTTATGATGATCTTACAAATTCAGAAATTCCTTTTTTACAACTCCCGTCAAGAACTAAATCAAATATTGAATTTGATAAAAAATTTAGTGTTTGGAAATATGGAAAAAATATGACCGAAAGATCGGCAAAATCTCTTGATGGCGCATACATGATGTTGCGTACAATGTATATGGTTGATTTCATTAAAGACATGATTAAAGCAAATAAATCATCAACTCTTAGAGAAATGTATTACATCTCTGAAGGTTGGGATCTAGCTAAATTTAGTTCGCAACCAGAATCAGATTCACTTGCTGAGGATTTAGAGGTAATTACAAGTTGTATGCGAGAAGATTTTAAACTAAGACCTGAGGAAGATGGAGCAAGGGTTATTGGAAATATTGTAATCGAAGAAATTACTAGAAACAAAACAAAAAAGAAAATACACTGTCAAGATGATGTTGGTGATTCAGGTTATTCAATTCCTTATAATGTAGAACCAGAAAAGATTTCTTTTAAATCATCAGATGCAGATTTTGTTATTGCAATAGAAACTGGAGGTATGTTTGATCGTCTGGTTGAAAATGGTTTTGATAAAACAAATAGAGCAATACTTGTTCATTTAAAAGGTCAACCTGCTAGGTCCACTAGAAGGTTCATCAAAAGACTGCAGGAAGAAAAAAAATTACCCGTTCTGGTATTTACTGATTGTGATCCATGGAGTTATAGAATATTTGCCAGTGTTGCATATGGTGCTATTAAAACAGCTCATATTTCTGAATATCTAGCAACCCCTGGAGCTCAATATCTTGGTGTTACGCCATCAGATATTGAAAATTATCAATTACCAACCGATACTCTAACAAAAGAGGATATTAATGCATTAAAAAGTGAGCTTTCAGATCCTAGATTTCAAAACACATTTTGGAAAAATGAAATAAAATTACAACTCAAAATTGGAAGAAAATCAGAACAGCAGGCTCTTGCAAAATATGGTTTAGATTATGTAACTGATACATATTTACCTGAGAAACTTGCAGAGATGGGAATGATTAAGAAATAATTGTCCAATTAAAAATTGTCTTAATCTACGTTCTCATTTGATATTTCTGATGGGGGAATCATCTGATATCTTAAATTCAGTATATTGTCTTCATCTATTTGTATATAAGTTTTACTATAAATCCCACCTTTAGAATTTAAAGGAAGAGAAAAAATGTGTAGTTTTCTACCTTTAAAAACGGAGGGTTTAGGTTTTTGACCTTCTATTCTTCTCTTTTTAACAAATAGATAATGAAAAAATAATAAAATCTCGAGAATTACAAAGATACTAAAAAGCACGATACTGGAAACAATCCACTGATCCATTGTTAAATAAGCCCATTTATTACCCAATCCAAGAAAATATACGCTAAAAATTATAAATATAATCCATACAGTATATATTGAAACAATAAGTAAAATTATTTTAGATAATTTTAAATAATGATTTTTTAAATATTCCTCATCCTTATTTTTTATTGAATGAAACATATACAATTCTCAATTAAAATATATGTTTTTAAAACTTTCTATTTTCACTAATTAACTTTTAAAAAACAATTGAATTTTTATATATTCATTTTTTTTTATTAAAGATTGTACAAATTATTAACTTTTAAATCTTTTATTTTTCTTTAAGAAAATTAATTAATTTATTTAGAGCCTGACCCCTGTGGGAATATCTATTTTTATCATCTACATTCATTTCTGCAAATGTGTGAGTTTCATTATTTGGGATAAAAATAGGGTCGTATCCAAATCCACCCTTCCCTTGCTCAATAGAACATATTATCCCACTACACTCTCCAAAAAAATATTTTGGTTTTTTATTTGGCTCTGAATAAGCATAAACTGATTTGAATAATGCTTTCCTATCACTAACGTCTTTCATTAAATCTAAAATACCTTTACATCCGATGGTTGAATGCACATATTTTGAATACACGCCAGGAAATCCATTAAATGTATTAATAAAAAGCCCTGCATCTTCAAGGATAAATGAACCTTGAAATCTTTTTTTAATATCAACCACCCCATAAGATGCAACTTCCTCAAGAGTTTCTGCCTGTATTTCAGGATATCCTAAGTTTTTTTGAATCAATGTAATATCAAGATTACTTAATTTTCTCTTAGCTTCTGTGAATTTCCCTTGATTTCCAGTTATAAAATATAATTTTCTCATCTATATCTTCCCCTTTTTACTATATCATTGATTTTTTTAATTACCTCATCAGAATCTTTACAATTTTCCTTTTTGTAACCTTCTATTACATAATCAAAACATTTTGGATATTTTGAATGAGTCGATTCAAAAGCTTCCATAAGAACATGTAGATCAACACCCTTAGTCTCAACTTCAATATTTTTACTACCTAAACCAAAATCAATAAAATGTATTTTATCGTCAAGTAAAATCATATTTGATGTTGTGATATCTCCATGAATAATATTGTTGTTATGAAGCTTTGCGATAGATTCGCCTATTTTAGTACATATTCGTTTTCTTTGTATTTCGTCTAAATTATTTAAAATATCTTTAATTCTTACACCATTGACAAATTGCATAGTAATTATACCATTTTTAAGATCAACATCGTAAATAATTGGAACAGAAACTCCATATTTTCTTGCTTCTGATATTAATTTCGCTTCTTCTTTTGTTCTGGTGGAAATTAATAAAGAATCGATTTCTTTTATACGATAAGATTTTGGAATCCTTTTTTTTTGAACAACTTTTTTTCCCATATAACTAGATAAGCAAATTTCTGCTTCTGCGCCTTTATATATTATTTTACTAGACATTCCAAGTCACATCCACCATATCAGTTCTAAAGCGTTGGTCTATTGTACTTTCTTCTATACTCATTCTAGCTCCACTTTTATATTCCAATAGACCCAGCCAAGCAATCATTGCCCCATTATCAATACAAAGATCTTTTGAAGGTACAAAAAAAGCAGCATTACGCTCTTTTGCCATGATATTAACCATTTCTCTTAACCTAGTATTACTTGCAACCCCACCACCTAGTAGTACTTCTTTTTTCTCCGTGTGTGCCATTGCTCTTTCTGTTACTTCGGTAAGTGCTGAAAAAGCGGTTTCTTGAATTGAAAAGCAAATATCCTCTAATTTTTGATTGTTTTTTATATATTGTTCTGCTGCAGTAAGCAAACCAGAAAAGGCAATATCCATTCCTTTTATTGAATAAGGTAGCGATAAGTATTTATTCCCATTTTTTGCCAATTCTTCAATCTTTGGTCCACATGGAAATTCTAAGCCAAGATATCTGCCAAATTTATCAAGACAATTTCCTATTCCAACATCCAAAGTTTCACCAAAAACTCTATATTTCCCCTCCGCAAACGCAATCACTTGGGTATTAGCACCAGATACGTACAACAACACAGGATCTTTACAATCTTCAATTGTTCCTTTTCCAATTTCTAAATGTGCAACACAGTGATTAACTCCAATAATTGGCTTTTTTAAAGATAAGGATAGGGCTCTTGCAGCAGTTGCGGCAGTTCTAAGACATGGTCCAAGTCCTGGCCCCCTTGAAAATGAAATAATATCAATGTGAGCAATATCCATGTTGGCATCCTTAATAGAATTGCTAATCAAATCTGCTATATATTTTGTATGATGATTTGCAGCTTCTCTAGGATGTATACCTCCTTTTTCTGGAATGTAAGTTTTTATCTTATTTGAAAGAACCTGACACTTTCCTTTTTTATCAGAAACAATGCCTACACCAATGGAATGGGCAGTACCTTCAATTCCTAAGCTAATCATCATGAGGTAATGGTTTTGCTATAAAATATATTTGGTAGTTTTTTATTAATTCATTAATTAAATATAACTTGGACCCTCTAAAAAAATATGAAATTTTGAGAATAATTGCAATCCAGTTCTACTCAATATTTTACTTCCAGCAGATAATGTTACAGTTATATTAACAATAGGATGAAAACAAAAAACAGGATGTACAGTCTTAAGTAATAAACTACCTTGAGGTATTGTTATGTTCTTTTGATCTTCCCTTACTATATGAGGTGCAAAAACTCCTCTTCCAAAGGCAGTATAATTCACCACTAAATCTTCTTCGTTTTTAGTGTTATCCATTATCAATGTGTATCCAAATCCACTAAATATTGCCAGATGAAAAGGTTCATCATTTGAACTCATTTTCTCCCCAGCTAAAACATGATTTGAACCTATTAAAGAAAACAATGCAATAATAGTAAGGATACAAATTGCACTAATTTTTCTAAAGATTAAAGTTTTCATCTTATCTTATTTATACCATGTCAATCGTTATAAATCTTTCTAAAATAATATTTTAAAAAATATTAATTTATTTTTAATGGTTATTTTCCTATACCAATACTAGCATTTAATTCATCAATTTTCCATTTTTTTACAAGTTGCCCTTTAGGATGTTCTACAAAAGTTATTTTATTTGAACGAGTTTCAGTTCTTATGTAATCCTTCCAAGATTGCAAAGCATCTTTTTTGATATCATCTAATGAAATCTCTGTAAAAATCTTATCTTCTACATCAAGGTCTAGTTCCTTTCTCATAGACTGAATTCGACGAACTATCTCTCGTGCAAAACCTTCAGCTTCTAATTCCGAGGTAATGTTAGTATCCACAAAGAGTATCATTTGATCTATTTCAGTTCTAGCAAATTGTGGTTTTACTTGTTCAATTATTTCAAAATCGTTTTTTGCAAGTTTAAAATTCTCCCCAGAGATCTCTAAAGCAATATTTTTGTTTTTTATTATATTATCATACAATTTATTCTTATCCATTTTCTCAATATAATCTACTATCTTTTTTGCTTTTTCTTTATATTTTGGTCCTAGACTAGAATGATTTGGCTTGATTGTTTTTGTTATAAATTTTGATGTATCTCTGGAAAATGAAATATTCTTTACGTTTATTTCTTCATTTAATAAATCTAACAAATCCCTGATAGACAATTCTACTTCTTTTTTACAAACAATGGTGGCTTGACTTAATGGATATCTTACTTTAATTCCAATTTTTGAACGAAGTGACCTACCTACTTCAACTAAATCTCTTAATCTGGCCATACCTTTTTCTAAATTATCGTCAACAAATTTTTTATTTGAAACTGGATAATCACATAAATGAATACTTTCAGGCATATCGTCAGTTTTTAAATTTTGATACATCTCTTCGGTAATAAATGGAATATAAGGTGCCAACAATTGTGATAACTCAATGAAAATATCATACATGGTAGAATAACCAGATAACTTATCTTTGGTTTTTTCCTCAACCCATAAACGCTTTCTAGATCGTCGTAAATACCAATTGCTAAAATCTTCTATTAAAAAGTTTTCAATACCTCTTGCAGCTTTATGTATGTCAAAATTATCAAATGATTCTCTAGTTTCATTGATGACTTTATTAAATCTACTAATTATCCATTTATCTAAAAGTTGTCTATTTTCTTTTAAAATTCTATCTGTTTTTGGATTGAATCTATCTAATGAAGCATATGTAGTAAAAAAATTATATGAATTCCATAATGTCAAAATAAATCTAGCTAATGTATCTTTAACTGCCTCTTCATAGAATCTTGTAGACATCCATGGTGCATTGGAGGATAGAAGATACCAACGTAGTGAATCAGCTCCTTCATGATCAAGTATTATATTTGGGTCAACATAATTCTTCTTACTTTTACTCATTTTTTGATTATCTTTATCTAAAACTAAACCTAATGTCAAAACATTTTTGTAAGGGTTTTTATCAAACAGAAATGTTGAGGTAGCTAATAATGAATAAAACCAACCTCGAGTCTGATCAAGGGCTTCAGTTATAAAATCAACCGGAAAATTGGATTTGAATTTCTCCTTGTTCTCAAAAGGATAATGCCATTGGGCAAAAAACGCCGAACCTGAATCATACCAGCAATCTATAACTTCCTTTTCACGGGTCATTTTAGACTTACACTTTGGACATTTAATTTCTAACTCATCAACAAAAGGTTTGTGTAAATCGTATTTATTTGGGAAATTATCACTTAAACTATTTAATTCTTCTACACTACCAATGCATAAGGTATTATTACAATTTTTATTTTCGCAATTCCAGATGGGTAAAGGGGTTCCCCAATATCGATCTCTGGAGAGAGCCCAATCTTTTACATCACGAATAAAATCTCCAAATCTTCCATCCTGCAGGTGTTTTGGATACCAATTTATATTGCTGTTATTTTTTAACAATGATTTTTGAACCTTAGACATTGCAATAAACCAAGATTCCATTGCATAATATAATAAAGGTGAATCGCAACGCCAACAAAAAGGATATTCGTGGGTATATGATCTAGTGCCTTCTAGAGATCCTTTTTCTTGTAAATATTCAATTATCTCGGGATCAGCATCTTTAACAAATTTGCCTTTCCATATTGTTACCTCATCTGGAAAAGTACCGTCAAGTTTAACCAATTGAACAACTGGAAGATCATATTTTCTGCCAATTTGATAATCATCTTCACCAAAAGCAGGAGCAATATGAACTATGCCAGTTCCTTCCTCCATGGTTACAAAATCTGCCAATACTACAAACCATGATTTTTTATCGGGTTGTATGAAATTAAATAATGGTTCGTATTCTAAACCTTCAAGTTCTTTGCCTGAGAACCCATCGAGAATTTCATATTCTTGACCTTTTAGCAAAGCTCCTACTCTGGCTTCAGCTAGAATTAGAATTTGCCCCTTATATCGAATTTTCACATAAGTCTCATTTGGGTGAACAGCTAGGGCTACATTTGAAATAAGAGTCCATGGAGTGGTTGTCCATGCAATAAAATAACCCTCTTCATTTTTTAATTTAAATCTTATAAAAATGGAAGGTTCTTCAACAGTTTTGTATCCTTGAGATAATTCATGAGCGGAGAGTACAGTACCACACCTAGGACAATATGGCACAACCTTATGACCTTTATATAGTAATTTTTTGTCCCAAGCTTGTTTAAGAGACCACCAAACTGATTCAATATATTCATTTTTAAATGTTATATATGGTGTATCCATATCTAACCAAAAACCTATTCGCTGGGTCATTTCAACCCAAGCACGCTCGTATTTCAGGGTGCTTTTTTTGCATTCTTGGTTAAATTTGGCAATTCCATATTTTTCAATTCCTTGTTTATCTTCCAATCCTAATTGTTTTTCCACTTCAATCTCAACAGGTAAACCATGTGTGTCCCATCCGGCTTTTCTTTCAACAAAATGTCCATTCATAACTTTGTAACGGAGAACCAGATCTTTCATAACTCTGGTAAGAACATGTCCCGGATGAGGTAATCCATTTGCAGTTGGAGGACCTTCTAGAAAGATATAGGGTTTACAGTCTCTTCTCTGTTCAATAGATTTCTGAAAAATATTGTTTTTTAACCAGAACTTTATGATTTTTTCTTCTGAATCTTTTGGATGGTATTTTCTTGGGGGAGATTGTATCATTGGTTAGTTCACCATACTTTGTATCCTATGTACAGATTGGTCAACGTAATAGCAAGAGTCCATTAAAATCATTTCCATCATATTTTCTTAATAACTCATTGCATCACTGGATTTCATAAATTCTCGCAATAAGGAAGTTGCATAACAACCTTTTTGCAATTCAAATTTTGTGTTTAATTCTTGTTTACCTTTGTTAAATTTATCACTTTTTAATTTCCAATCAAAATCAGTGATTGTAGCAAACAATGCTCTTCTCGAACCTGATGAAGAAATAAATGAAATCTCAGGTACAATAAAATCTCTGTAATCTATTTTTTCTTTTTCAATAATACTATGTTCAATTTCCCCCATTTCGCCATTGGAAAAAATTGGGTTATTTCCTACTAATAGACCGCTAACAAATGCTTTTTTCTTTGAAATCTGTTTGTTTACTTTTTCAATATTGGATTGTTTGACAAAGATAAAATCATCAGATTTTTTATCTTTTCTTATTGGAATAATAATATCACCAATTATTGCTTTATTTAAAGGAATATTTTGACAAATTCTTTTACTTAAGATTTTATTGAAAAGATAAGATTGATATGCATTAATAAACATGGTTAAAAGATTTTTAGGCAGTTCTTTTAAAGCAGAAACAAAATCATTTGGATCAAGTACTAATTTGTTTAAAATTGCTTTTTCTAAATTAAGGTAAACAGGATAAGAATCCAGGGCTTTGGAGAAATCTTTTGTTTTTTCCAACTCTTTTCTCAATTCATAGGTCTCATCCGGTTCTCCTTCAATTGGATATCCAATATATTTCATAACCGCTTTTTCAAAATCACCTTGAACAATATGTTTTCCAACAAGGTGAGTAATTGGCCTAACAACACCAAATCTTTGAATCCCATAATAATTAGGATAACCTCCCTGCTCTTTGAGATATAAAACAATTTTTTGAATTTGATTTGACGAAACATTTTTGTCAATATTTCTTATTACAATTCTAAATTTATTTCCAATAAGTTTACCAATATTTACAGCTTTGTTAGAGGAATAAATATTCTCAAAGCTAACATCCTTTAGTTTTATATCTTTTAATTCATCTTTTGTAATATTCTTAAATGACATTAGTTGCGTACTGTAAGACCTTTTATCTTTTGTTCCTGCAAATCCAATTCTCATTCTTGAAATATGTAATTTTTTTGACAACTCTTTGACTAATCTATGTGTTTCCCAATTTTTGTTTGATACCTCTGCAATAACAAAATTTCCATTTTCAACCTGTTCAGGATAAGAAAATATTTCTTCTACTAAAAAATCTTCAGTAACGCTTCGAAGCTTTCCACCAATTCCAGGATAAGGGGTATAATAAGCCTCAATACCAATTTTTAATTCAAAATCTGATATTTTCATCAATAAATAGGACTCATTTTATTCTATACTATCGCTAAACTTCTTCATTTCATCCTTTAAATATTTAACAGCGTTTTTTAACGCATCATCTGCTGAACCTTTTTTAACTCTTATAAATAATCGTCTTTTATTTGCTAGAGGATGATCTGAAAGACATGCAGCATATTCAACATCTTCATTTTCTAAAAGAAGATGAGTAATTGGATTAAGTATATTTTCAAATTCATCACTTACCTCAATTTCTAGTTCAGTTTTTGTACCTTTAATTTTCTTGAATTCTAACGTTTCGTTCTTTGCCATTATTCTCACAACTTATTCAAATCAATATTACCATAATCTGAGGTTATTCTTCTATTTTGTTTGTTGCCACAATTTTCGCACTCTAGAAAGTTACCTTTTTTTACAAGTTGATGTCTGCATTTTGAACATAAAGATTTTATAGAACCAAGATCAGGGCTTTTTGTATCAAGTTGTATACTTGGCTTATCTTGAATGACCTTGGCTTTGATATAATCTCCAACACCAAATTCTGTTGAAGGGTCTTTTACATACCCTTTTGATATCTCAGAAACATGGAGTGTTGCTAGGGTATCGTTTGATATCGATCTATTTTTTCCTACAACATGAATGACCTCTGCAACTACCATTGAAGATTTTACTGTATCAATTTTTGCAATAACAATATCCCCTTTTTTAACTAAAACAGGTGTGCTTGTAATTGGTTTTACCTCAGCTTTTTTTGATGCTGAATTAACAACATATATACCAAATCTTGAAGCTCGAATTACCCCATCTTCTTCATAAGTACCTTCCCCCGGTAATAATTCTTCCGAGGTTGATAATTGATCTCCAGGAATTACTATTTTGTCACTCATTTTTATTTCACTAACTCTCTAAATTTTAGATTACGCAAGCTAATTCAAGTTTTAAAGGTTGTGGTTCAGCTTATGATAAATAGATAAAAAATTAACTTGGATATTTTACTGTTATAAATATCATAAACAGTCATAATTAATAATAAAAAAGTATTAAAATACCTTTGCTGTTTAGGATTTTAGAGATGGGTGTAGAAACAGAAGTTACAAAAAAAGAGGATTATATCTATTTTAAAATTAAAGGAGATTATTCTTGGAAAAATGAACGTCCTAAATTTGACGAAATAGTTAAAGCAAGTGATAATTTAAATTGTGAAACAATCCTTTTAGATTGTAGGGAAATTAATTACGATGTTAGTACTTTTGATAGATACGAAATTGGTGAATATATAGCTGAAAATTATGGTGAAAGAAATATAAAAATTGCACTTTTAGGTAATCCAAAGAAACTGGATAGATTCACTGAAACTGTGGCTCAAAATAGAGGAGCAAATTTTCGAATGTTTACAGAAGAAAATGAAGCTCTAAAATGGCTTTTAAATAAAAAATCCTAAACTCCTTAAATGTTTAAATTATTTTTTTCCACTCACAAAATCTTTTATATAAGATATTTATTTCGATTTTTCTATAATCAATAAGGCAGGAATAGTTTATGGCACGAAAACCAGGAAGTATGTACCGATACATTCGTGGACAACCCACAACCAGAAGAGAATATGTTGGCGGTGTTCCCGCATCAAGAATTACTCAATTTGATATGGGCAATAAAAAAGGAAATTTTCCTATACAATTGTCTCTGGTTTCGAATGAATCCTGTCAGATAAGACATAATTCTTTAGAAGCTGCTAGAATTTCAGCAAATAGGGCGATGGAAAAAAACGTTGGCGTATCAAATTATAGATTAAGAGTTAAGGTATTTCCTCATGTTATAATTCGTGAAAACAAGCAAGCAACTGGTGCTGGTGCAGATAGAGTTTCCCAAGGCATGCGGGCTAGTTATGGAAAAAATGTTGGAACTTGTGCCCGTGTGCGAGCAAAACAAATAGTAATGACTATTGATACATTAAAACAGAATCTTGAACATGCAAAAAATGCTCTCAGAAAAGCAGGAATGAAGATATCTTCTCCATGTAGTGTTAATATAGAAAAAGGAGCAAATCTAATAAAATAATATTTTCTTTTTTTAAATATATTTCACAATCCAAGGAAACATAACGAGAAACAATATAATTAAAGAAATTACAAGAGTAACGTTTTTTACTAATTTCTCCCGTTGTTCTTCAGAAATTCCTTTTTTGATTCTTTTAATAACGGATCTTAAAGCATCGTTAAAAAGAAAACCTCCATCCAAGGGAACCATAGGTAAAACATTAAATAAAGCAACAGCAAGATTTAACCAAAATATCCAATAAATAAAATTTGCTAATCCCCAAAATATATTAGATGGAAATCCTTGGAGAACACCTGTTAAAACATAAGCATCATTAAATGGATGAGTTATTGGATTATAGCCTTGAAAGTAGCCAAGTAATGGTAACACAAAAAAAAATAAAAATCCATCTGGAAAGTTATTAAAAGGATTTTTTAATATATTTAGATGTTCAGCTCTTGTATCTTCTCTTAGAAACGATGAAATCCCAAGATAACCTTTACCTTTGAAAGACTCATTATTATACTTATATATACTTGGTCTTTTACCCCATTCAATATATTTATCTGTTAATTTTACTTGTTCACTAAAAGTTTTATCACTTATAACATAAGTAATACTAATTGTCTGGTTTGCTTTAGTTTTATTTAGCAAGACCACATAATCTTCATAACTAGTAACTATTGAATCATTCAAAGATGTAATAGTTGAACCTGGACCAATGCCAATTTTTGTTGCAGGGGAATTATTATCAACTGAGAATACGATAGTTCCTTCTGCAGCTGGTTGTACTGAAGACATAAGAATAAATGAAAATAACAATATAGTAATTAATACAACTAATAAATTTGAAGTTGGACCTGCTGCATATATCCTCATTCGGTTTGACAAATTTGTTTTTTTAAGTTCATCTTCATCTGGCTCACAAAAAGCACCTAAAGGTACTATCATGTACAAAATACCAAGAGATTTAACCTTTAATTTTCCTGCAATTGTAAGGATTCCATGGGAAAATTCGTGAACAATAATTGCAATAACCAGTGCAAATAAGATGTACCAAATATATTCCAATGGCAAAATTGGATTAATTCCCGGAATAATAACCATAAATTCAATCCCCGGGAGTTGTTCAACTTGTTCCGGTGTAAATCCAGTTACCGTCCAAACCTGCCAGATTAACAATGTAACCATAGCTATCATAAAAATAAAACATAGAACAATTCCTGAGCTACCAAAAGCTTTCCAAAATCTCTTTCTTTTTGCAATTTTCTTTAGAAAATTTCTCCCTCTGGTAGTACGTAGCATTAGAGCAGGGCCAAAAAAGGAAATATTGAATTTTTCAAAATATCCTTTTTTATGTAAAACAAAAACTAACAAGAAATAAATTGATACAATTGCAAGCAAAATCAATAATCCATCAATTAAAGTCATAATTGAGTTGGTAGAATTAGATAACTGTATAATAATCTAACCATGGATTTTTATTAATAGAAAAAAATCAATCAGCTTTTTCAAATAAATCTAATGATTGATCCTTTATTTCCATCTCTTCATCAGATATATAAACATCTTTAATGTAGTGATAAGTAACTGCTCCAATAAAAGCAATCAACACACCAACAGTAGCATATCCAATAAAAGAGGGGGTTAGAAACGGTTCAACAGAAAATTCACCCAGTAATGAATCATATAAAGATCCAAAGATAGCAGAGGCAATAAACCCAAATGCAAAAAGAGAAAATGGAATAATCCAGTATGACCAAATTACTTTTTTCTCCCTAACGTACATATCAGTAACCCTACCAAAAGCGGCTATTATTCCTGCAGATACAATACCCCATGTTATGTCTTTTAGAAATGAAAGAACTGGAAGTACCCAAAGAATTTCAGAGTTAAATGTGATTCTATTGTATGCATAAAAGATAGTAACAGCTAGAATAACAATTGCAATTATGTAAGTATAGAATGATAATTTTCCCGTTAACAAACCTGATTTTAATTCATGTATGACAATTGTTATGTTTTTTTCCCAGTTAAATACCCTAACAAGAAGATAAACACCAAGAGTGAACAAAATTGCTCCAAAGCCTCCTGCTGCCAAATCAAACATAGCAAAAATTGCCCAGACAATAAGAATTAAAGATATGGGGAGAATAAACTGTTTTTTGACCTTGTCATCGTCTAATAGCTTTATTATCTTGTAATAAGTATCTTCTAATTCTTTACTTTGCTTTACACTTACTCTTTTTATTGAAGTTATTTTTAATCTTGATTGTACAATAGGTAGGATGTATTCATCTTCAGCTCCGTCACTAAGTAAAATTACATCTTCAGCATTTGTTTTTTTAATTACAAAATCTAATTGTAAGGTTATTTTTCTATCCGATATAACACCAACATCCATATCCCCACATAAGGTGGCAATTTCAACATCCTCGCCTTTTTCCTTCATTTTTTCATATGTAGAAATTGCTAAAAAAATAGCATTAAGATCAGAATCTTCTGGATCAACTCGACCTAATTTATTTGCAGCATCTACATTATCTTGAATTCCAATAATAGGGCTTTTTACCTTAGCCTTTCTCCCAAAATCGTCATCTCGATCGATGTTTAATATTAAAGTTTTCATTAATTATTACAACCAATAATAATTAGTATATATAAAATTTTGTTACTATAAACTTGAATATAAGTTAATATCCACCAAAATCAAATATACCAAAAAAATATTCACCTTTTTCATATGCCAATTGTATCATTCAGTTATTCTGATTTCATTGATCTATTAGGTTATGAAATGTCAAAAGAGCAATTAGTTGATAAATTACCAATGATTGGTGGTGATTTTGACAAAGTTGATGGTGATGAGTTCAGCATTGAATTTTTCCCAAATAGGCCAGACTTAACTTCGGTTGAAGGAATTGCTCGTGCAGCAAGAGCTTTTTTTGGATTTGAAAAAGGTTTAAAAAAATACAAGTATGAAAAATCAGAAATAATCACAACATTAGACCCTTCAGTTAAGAATGTTAGACCTTATGTAACAACAGCCTTAGTAAAAAATGTAACCATGACAGATGAATTAATTGCAAGTTTAATGGGTCTACAGGAGAAACTTCATTTTGGTCTTGGAAGAAACAGACGAAAAGTTGCAATTGGAGTGCATAATTTTGAGCCGGTAATCCCACCTTTTACATACAAAGCTGTTGATCCAGATTCCGTTCAATTTATACCACTAGCTAAAGACAAATATATGACACTTAGAGAAATATTGGAAAAACACGAAAAAGGTATTGATTATGCTCATCTACTGGAAAATGATGAGAAATATCCACTGATTGTTGATTCAAATAACAATGTACTTTCGTTTCCTCCAATTATTAATGGGCGTTTAACAGAAGTTACTCCATATACAAGAGAAATATTTATTGATGTTACTGGAACAGATAGAAAAGCCATTAACTATGCCTTGAATATTGTTGTTACTGCTCTGTGTGAAAGAGGTGGGGTGATCCATACAACCACAGTACTTGATGAGGGGCAATCATTTATTGTTCCCCAACTTCAACCATTAGCTAAGAATTTATCTATAAATTATGTAAATAAAATATTGGGAACTCACATAAGTGGAAAAGAAATAATGGATTGTCTTGCAAAGATGGGTTATGATTCTAGATTAATTGACGAAAATAAGATAGATGTGGACATTCCTTCTTGGAGAGCAGATATTCTACATGAAATTGATTTAGTAGAAGATGTGGCAGTAGGTTATGGATATGATAGATTTGAAACAGATTTTCCAAAATCGTTGACATTTGGTAAAGCTCTTTCCAATCGTGAATTAATTGATAGTGTCCGAAATATTATGATTGGATTAGGTTTTATTGAGGTAACTACTTTTACAATTTCAAATATAAAAGATGAATTTACAAACATGGGGTTGGAAATTGGAGATAGTGTTTTAATAGAAAATCCAATTGGTGAAGAATATTCATCACTGCGTACTAGTCTAATACCCTCTCTTCTAAAACTGCTACGCGAAAATAGACATCATCAACTTCCTCAGAAAATTTTTGAAGTTGGAATTATTGTTGATGAATTAGCAAAAAATCATTATCATCTTGCTGGGGTTAAAATTGATGCAAAAGCAAATTTTACTGAGTGCAAATCTATTGTTGATTCGATTTTGCGAGATGTAGGTATTAAATACTGCATCGAGGAAAAGAACCATCCAGGATTTATCACCGGTCGATGTGCATCGATTGGGGATGAAAATGAAAAAATTGGTTTTTTTGGAGAGTTACATCCTAAGACTATTTTAAATTTTGACCTAGAATATCCAATTATTGCTTTTGAAATAACCCTTGATAAACTTTAGGTTTTTTTAAAATGACAATTTATTGTATTAAATGTAGAAAACCTTCAGTTACTTTTATAAGATATAATGGAACTCATTTATGTAAAGATCATTTTATAGATTATTTTGAAAGGAGAGTAAAAAAGGATATTAAAAAACAAGGAAAAACCGAGGAAGGTTCAAAAATTGGAGTAGCAATTTCGGGCGGAAAAGATAGCACAGTTGTACTTCATATTTTAAACGATATTTTTTCTAAAAGAGAATCAATTGATTTATTTGCGATAACTGTTGATGAGGGAATAACTGGATATCGAGATGAAAGTCTCAAGTTTGCAGTTAAAAATTGTAGATTACTAGATATTGAGCACTTCATAATTTCTTTTAAAGATGAAATTGGGCATACTATGGATGAGATAGCAAACATTCATGATGAACTAGGTGAATGTACATATTGTGGAGTATTTCGCAGGTTTTGTTTAAATACATTAACAAAAAAACTTGGTATAAATAAATTGGCAACTGGACACAATTTAGATGACATTACTCAATCCATTCTTATGAATTTTGTAGGTGGAGATATGCAAAAACTAGCCCGTCTTGGACCTCATAAAAAAGTGCAACCAGGATTGATTCCTCGAGTTCTGCCTCTTAGGACGATTCCAGAAAAGGAAAACATGTTGTATGCAATTTTAAAAAATATTGAGTTTCACAACGCTGAATGTCCTTATTCTATTCGTGCTTCAAGAAGATATTTCAGAGATATTATTGATAATCTGGAATATTTCAATCCCGGAACAAGACATAGTATTCTTAACAGTTATGAGAGTATTAAAGAATTATTGATTGAAAAATATCCTCCAGCTGATTTAAAAAAATGCAAAGAGTGTAATGAGCCAACATCCCAAATTTTATGTAAAACTTGTATGTTGAAAAAAAGAATATCTTAAAAATCAATCTTCTTTTTTTACATTAACTGTTAATGAACATATATTTCCAAGTTTAGCATTTATTACATCATTTTCAAATAATTCCCCAACTCCTTCAGGGGTTCCAGTTAAAATTAAATCTCCCTTTTTTAAGGTCATTATTCTTGAAATAAATTCAATCATTTTTTCAATTGAATATATCATATATTTTGTGTTTGAATGTTGTTTTAATATGCCATTTACCCTTAACTCTAAATCAAGATTATGGGGATTTACTACTTCATTTTTCATAACAACTTTACTTATTGGAGCAAATGTGTCAAAACCTTTTGCGATACACCATGGAAGGCCGTTCTTCTTTGCATCAGACTGAATATCTCTAGCAGTTATATCCAGAGCGACAAGATAACCAAGGACAAAATCCATTGCTTTGTTTTCTGAGATATTTTTTCCTTGGTCGCTTATTACCACACCTAATTCAATTTCATGGTGTATACAGCTAGACATCTTAGGAATTATTATTGATTCATTATTAAAAATTACACTACTTTCCGGTTTTAGAAAAAGAATAGGTTCTTTTTTTATGGTTGTATTCATCTCTTTTGCATGTTTTTTATACGTTCTAGCAAGACAAATTATCTTGCCTATCCTTATTGTCTCATCATAATTGTTGAAAATGTAATTTGTCATAACTCAAAGTATAATAAAAAAATAGTTTAAACTTTTTACATCATTTTTCATCCAAATTTTTTCTGGTAACATGTGTAAAGATAGTCGGTATTAATTGTACAATAAACCGTTTAAAAGAAAATCTACAAAATCTAATTGTGGTGAATTAATATGAACGGTTTATTTGTAAGAGCTCTGAAAAAAAAATTTGAAATGACCGATGAGGATGCATCAACTCTTGCTAAAACAGTAGAAGAGATATTTGATGGGGAGCGGGAAATTGAAGATATGAGTATTGATAAACATGCTAGATCCTTATTTTACGAATTGCACAAAGAAAATTTCCTGAAACTAAGAAGAGAAGAGTACAAGGAAAAAGGTAAATTTATGAGAAGATATTATTGGTCATACAATAATATTGCTATAGAACAGGAAGCTCATCGAAAACCTAGTATTGAAGATCCATACAAAATATATCAAAACATTCCTAGAAAAGCATGGCTAATAAGATCTTGCAACACTTAATCAAATTTTTTTATTTTATTCATAACCGCCAATTCTTAAACTAGGATCTCCTAACAATTCATGGGTTTCCAATATTTTACAATCATATCTATTTGAGAAAACTGGGAATTCATTGATATAATTAGTTACTGTTTGATAATATACATCTCCAAGTACGTCAATTTCTTCCTCATTGTATAATCTAAAAAATTGAGTTTCAAACCAGCCATCCAAACCTTCCACACAATCTGGAATATCATTATGATTATAATCTCCAACTTCAACTCCCCCATAACCCACACTTCCAATAGATGCAATTGCTCCTCCGTTGTTTACTTTGACAAAAACCCAGCTCCAGCATTCAGGCACCCAGTCGTATAAATAGTATGAACCAAATCCCTGATCGTCGCCTAAAAAATAACTTAAACCTTCGGTGAGAAATCCTTTTACAAAATTAATTGGGGTAGTTTCAAAATTACTATTATGACATCCTCCCACCATTAAAATTGGATACATACCTTCATTTGTAAGTTTGGGCATATCGCGGTTTGCAAACCCTTCTGTCCAATTTTCATAATCCCCATTTTTATGAGTAGTCCAATGTCTGGGATTTCCATGACCAGCAAAATATACAAAACCTGCACCTTTGCTAATTTCATTATGAATATTTTGAGTCGTTAAGTTACCAAGGGATGTGTAAATTTTTACATGGTTATAATCATGCATGTATTCCAAGGCCTTTTCATTTACTTCTTCCCCTTCGTTGTAATCTGTTCCCCCTTCAATTGATTTCTCAAATGTATCACCACCTATTACTATCATAGTGTTGAACCAATCAGATCCATAAGTGTTATTTTCATATACAATAATTTTTTCAACCATTTTTTTGACTTCTATTATGTTTCTGCAAGCAAGTCGACCTACATAAACATCAGGAGCAAGATCAACATCGTCTTGCATTGATGATGTATAAGGCCACTCACCGTGTATGCCATCATTATCGGTATCCCAACTTGAAAAGTTACCTTCAGAATCGTACACATCTGCATAGTATAAATCACATGCAAAATCTAATTCTTCAAAAGTCCCACCTTTATCTGTTTCTAAATGTGTATCTCTAACTGGAAATTTTCTGAAATTACCAACCAACATAACATATTTTATTCCCCATTCCTCAATGGCATTTTTAATAAAATATTTTATTTGTTCAGGTTTATCTTTACCCTCTGAACCTGTGCTTTTGTATACCTCTTTCAATGAGACAAGCTTTGTTCTAACATTATGGTTTGTCTTATGGCTAACTAGAGGTTTGAGAAATGGTGTATAAAAATCATAAGAGAGGATTAGGAGGTCATATTCATCACCAAAAGAAATTGGTAATGATGGTTCTTCATAGATTATCCTGAAATCCGTAAATTCGATGAATTGTATGCATTTATTAACAGGATTATATCTAACAGGATTTATTTGTAATGTTAAAAAGGTAGTATGTTCTTTGCATCTGTTTAATCCTCCAACAACTTTAGTTTGATACCAGTTGTTTGGATAAAACATGTCAGTATTGTAAACATAATAATTTTTTTCATTTATTTCATTAGTAATAATATCATAACTTACAGCAGTTTTTGCTGCAGGAATAATATCATTTGATATTTTGATCTCATTGATTTCAGAATGAACAAATTCAATTTTTTTAATCTTGGCTCCTAGAGGTAATTCAAATGTTTCAAGATATGATGGTAAAATAGGTTCTCCAGGCGTTTTTAGATATGAATTTCCCTCATCAAGGTATACATTTAAAAAATTACCATTTTTACTTATCGTAGGATGAGAATAGTGTTTATCAAATTCAATTATTTTAGTATCATCTGTATTAATTGAATTAGAATTTACATTTACTGCATTAATAACAGTTGATATCATCAATAATTGAACGATTAATAAGGTAAACAGTAAAACCATTCTATTTTTCATATTTTATTCCCCTTTTAATATTAATAACTTAAACTTGTTATAAAAATTTTTTGATTCACAATTTGAGCCCTTTTATGTGTTAAAACACTAAATATGTTGCTTCTTAAGTTATTAGAAAAGCTTATTAACATCTAATCTAGTTCAAGTATGTTACTATGGTAGAAAGAGATAATGATTTTAATATAAAAAGTCGAATGTTTAGGGACGATAAGCCTCAAATGAAACTTGATGAAGAATTAGCTTTTTTTATTCATAGATTCAATTCTGATATAGAAACAATAGAATGTATGCCTGCTTTTGAAGATCATTTAAAAGAACTATTTCCAGAGAGAAAGAAGTTAGAATAATTACTTTAAAAACATTAACCTTTTTTCGAAACGCATATAAAACTTAATAAGATACCCAGATTTGGAGGGTTTATGGAAAATATAGCTAGGTTATATTCAGATAGAGCCGGAAAAATGAGAAAGTCCGAGATTCGGGAACTTTTAAAGGTAACACAAGATCCTGAAATAATTTCTTTTGCAGGAGGACTTCCTAATCCAAAATCCTTTCCAATTGATGATTTAAAAAGCGTAGTTCAACACGTTCTTAACGAGTATGGAAGAAGTGCTCTTCAGTATGGAACTACTCAAGGTCTAGATGAACTGAGAGAATCAATAGTAGAAAGATCTAGCAAAGATTATATCAATGCAACAAAAGATAATGTTATAATTACCACTGGTTCACAACAAGCATTAGATACAGTAGGAAAAATATTCCTAAATCCTGGTGATGTTGCATTAGTCGGACTTCCAACTTATTTAGGTGGTATAAATGCTTTTAGAAGTTATGAGTCAAATTTAGTTGGAATACCATTAGATAAAGATGGAATGATAATTGATGCATTAGAACAAAAAATTAAGGAATTATTAAATGATAATGTACTTCCTAAATTCATTTACGTAGTACCTACTTTTCAAAATCCTGCAGGTGTTGTAATGCCTGAAAACCGAAGAAAAAGGCTGATAGAAATTGCTAATGAATATGATTTGATTATCGTTGAAGACGATCCATATGGAAAACTTAGATATGATGATAATAGTTTAAAGCCTGTAAAAGCTTTTGATGACGAAGGCCGTGTAATTTATATGTCAACCTTTTCAAAAATTCTATCTCCTGGTTTTAGGTTAGCTTGGACTATTGCCAATGAAGAACTCACTAGAAAAATGATTATTTGTAAACAGGCACTTGATCTTTGCACTAATACATTCACCCAATTTATTGCAAATGAGTTTATTAGAAGCGGATCATTGGATCTTCATATAATGAAAATTTGTGAGATGTACAAACCAAAAAGGGACATTATGATGGATGCCATGGTACGATACTTCCCACAAGGATGCACTTGTAACAAACCTGATGGTGGAATGTTTGCATGGGCAACTTTACCTGAAGGAATTGACACAGAAATAATGTTTCTAGATGCTTTAAAGGAGAAAGTTGCCTATGTACATGGAAAAGCATTTTGTGTTGATGGAAGTGGAGGCAGATCCATGAGATTAAATTTTTCATATTCCACTAATGAGCAGATTGAAGAAGGTATGAAGCGTCTAGGTGCAGTAATTGAGAAAAAATTAAAAGTTCTATGTCAGTAAAAAATGTTATTTTTATAATCATAATCCTCATATTAACAAACTTACTTTCAGGTTGTGCTCTTTTTCAAAATACTGAATTTGAGCTTATTTCTTTGAACATAGTTGATGAAGATGGCTTTACTATTGCGAAAATAGATTTTAACATCTCTAATACAGCAACTATTAGAGTTATCAAACCCAATGGTATAGTGCATTTTTCCGAGGAATATTATAAAGGAGTGCACACTGCTTTTGCCTATTTAGATGAGTATCGACAAACCCCTGCATTGGGCAATTATAAAATAAAAGCTGTTGACAAAAATGACAATACAATATTTGAGGATGATTTGACTTTTTTAGTCTCAAATATCACAATAGATGATATTGTAGAATATTGGTGGCTTGAAGAAGATAAACATTCTCTTGTAGGCTTAAAAATCAGTTTAAGAAATAATGGAGATTTACCAATTTATCCAAATAAACTTGATGTAGGTATAAATAATAAAGCATCTTCTTGGTTTTTTTTACCTACAGTAATAATGCCATCTCAAATCGAAGATGTTTATTGTTGTTTATATATCAATGATATTCCTATTGGAAACAATGATATTACAATTAATATTAGAAATTCCAAAGAGGAAATCATTGCAAAAAAATCTTATGTTGTCAATCCACTAGAAAATACAAATGAATTGAAATTTCAATGGAGATATATGGGAAGTAGAGAATTCGGCTTGCCTGATGTTGAATTTCTATATGAATACTACCATGGTTTGGAAAGATTAGATACTTCTGATTATGCAGCTTACGATTTTAGTAAATACGACGACCATTTAATAGATTTATTAGCCTATAAATTTCAGTCGATTTATTCGTCTTCTGGTGACGTGGCAACAATAAATTTTATTGCTTCTTTTGTACAAAATATTGCTTATGTTGAGGATACAACCGATTGTGATTACCCTCGTTATCCCATTGAAACTTTAAAAGATAGACAGGGTGATTGTGAGGATAAGGCAATACTTACTGCATCCATTTTAAATTCATTGGGATACAATGTTTCGCTGATACAACTTCCCAAACATGTTGCTGTAGGTGTGAATCTAGATGAAAGTGCAACAACGGATGATTATTTTGTAGATGAATATTACTATCTAGAAACTACCAGCACCGGGTGGCTATTAGGTAAAATCCCTCCAGAACATCTTGGTAAAACAAATATTACTATTTATACACTTAATCCAAGACCTCTACTTATCCATAGTTGGAAAAATGCAACCCGCTACACCGATAGCGAAGGATCTGATTATATTAAAATGAAGATTATTGTTGAAAATTTAGGGACTAAATATTCTGGCAATTTCATTATAGAGGCATCATTTTTTGATTTAAATGGAAATATTGTTAATCAAGAAACAACGTCTGTAACTTCACTACCAGCAGGTCAGAAGAAAATTGTTGAAATGTCTATAGATGTCCCTCAGGGAGTTACAACAAAATTGAAATCTTTAATCTATCTGAATAACAAAATGGTTCATAAAAGGGAATCATTATCCAATTTCCCTTAATTATTTACAATTTCTAAAATCCTTTTTGCTGCTTTTTCACCACCATCCAATTTTTGAAGTTTTTTAGTAAGAGCTTTAGAATTCTCTAGATAATTTTCATAATTATCAAGGATTTGATGTATCGCATTTAATAATTTTTTTTCATCAAAAAATGTTTTTGACACCCTAATTGCAGCTTTGCGTCTTACTAGATTATCCAAATTAAATTGTTGTTCTCCGTTTAAAGGAACTCCAACAGCAGGTTTGCCCGAGTATGCTGCGTTATACACAGTTCCTCGACCACCATGAATAATTGCCAGGTCAACTAATTTATTTATTTCTAAAATATTAGATATAAATTTAATTAACATCACATTTTCACTGCATTTTGGAATTTCATTTTCTTTTAATAAACTAGTATAAGTAGCAATCACATTGTAATCTGTTTTATTGAGTATTTCTAGGATTTGTAAAAATAATGCTTTCATAATTTTTGAACTTCCCATAGTAAGTAAAATTGTTTTTCCCGGACGTTTCAAATGATTTTTTATTTCAATGTCAGGGGATTTTTGATTAAGATAAAGCTCATCTGAGAGAATTGGACCTATAAAGTTATCAGCTGGAAAATCTTTAGAAGGATTAACCCCTAAAAAATTAATATCATCACTTATTAAGGTGGAATTTCCCATTCTTATATCTTGAAAATACCTAAATCTTTTTTCTAGATTAATTTTTTGTGTAATTCTATTAAATTTTTTTGTAATAGGACCTTTGTAATGTAATGTGTGCCAATTAGTTATTTTATTTTTAATGAATTGAGGAATTAGCATGGTGAAATAACTTTCTAAATTGTCTGGAAAAGTTGCATGATTTGCTTTAAAATAGGGTGTTGACAAAGTTCCTGAAACAACAGAGATAACTGGAATTTTTCCATACATTGCAGCTAAAATACAATCAAGATATGAACTAGTTTGAACCAATGCTTTTATTTCATTTATTTTAAAAACACTTTGATGATCTTTAATCAATCTAATAATATCATCATCGTTATTTTTTAAAAAATACCTTGTTAAATCTGGTCCACTAGCAATCGGTTCTAATCTAATGATTTCAAATCTATTGTTTTTAGCAAGATATTCATACTCTCCTCCATGACTAAAAATAACAACTTTTCCCCCAAATTCCTGATACCTTTTTGCAATTTTTATTAAGGGATAAGTCTCACCGATATCAAAAAAACCTGGAAAAAATCCAATTGTTGGCATTTTTTTTGAATTAATCATTTATCAACTAATTTTAGGTAGATAAAAAACTATATAAATGGTTTGTTATAATTTGTATTTTGTTGGGTCTAGGTGAACGGTTGACGGCGGATATCGCTGAGGAAAGTCCTCCCTCATTCTGGACCAGGAAACCGTGCAAGCGGTTAAGGCGGGAGTCTTAGCAGAGGCGCAGAAACGACACAGCCTAGGGAATATGCGGTGATTCATTTGTTGATGAGATCTCCTTAGGATTTGATGAAACGGCCAATCTGCTCCTGGAGCAAGTCCAAATGTTGAGATCAGTTGTCCAGACTGCTCAAAGGTAGGACGCATAGTAGAATACCGTTTAAAACAGAAGGAGGCTTACGGCCTAGACCCAATACCTATTAAGCTTAAAATTGATTATTGATTTTAAAAACATTAACATTTCAAAGACAAACAATAATGCTGGTTTTTAATTATAAAAAATGTGATATTAGGGTGTGGATGGATTTATTTAAACCATTTGAGTCTTATATGAATATTATTGAGCTTATATTTGTTATTTTTATAGCATATATATTATTTAGTTTAATATTAACGATTTTTAAAAGAAATTTACTAAAAAAGGTAAAAAGAAAAAAACAAGTAGCTAATGTCATTGAATTTTTTGGTTTAATAAAATTCATTTTTGTAATTTTTTTATTAATAGTCATTTTTATTGCTTATTATGGTAGTTGGGGTGATATTGGCTTTATTGCCGGTTTATTGACAATTGCTCTAGTTATGTCTCTTCAAAAACCAATAAGTGGTATATTTGCATGGTTGATTATTATTACTCGCAAGCCTTTTAGTATTGGGGATAGAGTTATCATTTCACAAATAAAAGGCGATATTACAGATATTACTTTAACTCATATTTATTTAGAAGAAGTTTGTGGAACTTATGAAAAATGCTGTTAATAAAATAATGAAATCTTTTTGGCAAAA
>Ga0272441_10002576_pt1 | contig 36366 bp, 35 predicted proteins | sample SSMProp6N_FD_193582 | JGI IMG/M metagenome (GOLD analysis project Ga0272441, IMG submission 193582) | Marine sediment archaeal communities from Little Sippewissett salt marsh, Falmouth, MA, United States - SSM-Prop-6N | ecosystem: Environmental > Aquatic > Marine > Wetlands > Sediment ...
GCAGCCAGCCAAGCCGAAAGGGCCGCCGAGAATGGGCCCGATAGGTGTAGCTCGTCGGAGGCGGCCCTTTCGGCGATCACTTGATTTTTAAACACAGTATCTCGCAATGACAGGTGGAGGATCGGGAATGCCGTCGCGTATCTTTCCGGGGAACTGCCGCGAGCGGTATAGCCAAACGTGCTCCACCACAAAACGCGAAGAACCTTTTTTTCGCCGACCATAGTGTCTTGAATATTGTAAGCGAAAAAATGATGCAACGTTTCCGTTTTTGCACATCAAATTACCGCTCGCATAGTCAAAAACCGGCGGAGTGCATTTTTCTGCACTCCGCCGGTTTGCTGTTAAAGCTTGCGCCGGTTATTTCGGGAACGTTGTCCCGCGATAGACCTGCGTGCCGGTAGTCGGGTTGGATGAGCCGATATACAGGCCCCCGTCTGGCGAGGAGACCATCGTGCGCCACCCGTAGTTGCGGGGGTCGCCGAGGCCGTCGCGCGTGACGGGGTACCACTGCTTGCCGTCGAACGACTTATAAATGTCGCCGCCCGCCCGTGTCATACGGTAGGCGTCTTCGATGTCGAAGAGGTTCTCGACGAGGTCGACAAGTATTGTTGTGGGATCCAGACCTTTCTGCTGCAACTGACTGATCAAGCCGAATATTTCGCTCGGGTTGTCAAGCAAGCCGGCGAGCATCGTTCCCTGGTCGAACGTGCTGGCGTAGAGCCACCCGTCGTGTTCTTCCATCCACCAGAGGTAGGCGTTGGTGAAGTGGTTGAACCCGGACTCGTATCGCGAAATCGAGTTGGGACCGACCACGGTTTCCCAGTTGTCGTTCTCGTCGATCCGGATGATATCGCAGCCCTGGAACCCGTTGCCGCTGGTCGGATTTACCCCGGCCACGTAAAGTTGGGTCCCGTAGTAAAGGTCGCCCTTGAACACGATGGGCATGCCGGCATTTTCGTTATGTGCGCTCGGCCCGCCGTTATCCACGACCTTCACGAATTCGAACCCGCCATCGACAGCCTCATTTGGGCGAATTTTCCAGATTTCGAACCCGGTTACGTCGTTCTTGGTGCCGGCGTAGATCCAGCCGTTATAGTCGATGATGGCCTGAACGCCGCGGTTGTCCGGGTTTCCGAACCCGTCCTGGTTGATCGGCCGGAAATTGACGCCGTCATCGGACACCCACACCTCGCCGGGCGGCGGTGTCGCGCCGAAGCTGTCATAGGCGACCGCGAGGTAAACGAGGCCGTCGAGCTGGGCGATCCACCGAATCGAGTTGCCCGGCGTCTCGAGCTCGAACACCTGCTCCCAGTCGCCGTAGTTGCCTGTGCGCGACCGCCACAATACGGACACTTCACCCTGCGTGGCCGTGTACAGCCATTTTTGCGTGCCGCCTTCGCCGTCCGGCAGGTTGACCGTGCACATGAACCGGAAGCCGATCGTTCTGAAGTCTGGATCGGTTTCCACATCGCGGTAATCAAACACTTTTTCCCACACCTTTGGGCCGAGATCGGGCCGATACCTGCGGATTTCCGGCGGGCGGATCGGGGCGTCAAGCAAGTCATCGGGGCTTCCTCCGTTCATCAACGTGTCGATGTAGTACCCGATAAGACCGCCGATATTGTTTCCGGTGCCGATATAAACGTGCCCGGTATCCGCGCCGTCGGCCTGGAAATACTCCATTGCATAGGAATAGCTGTTCTTGTCAACAGCATCGTCGGCCGTGTCAAACCCGCTGATGTTAACCTGTACGAAATCGCGCGCGCTGAGACTGCCGCATTGCGGCACTGATGCGCCCATTCCAAGTAAAAGCACCGCGCCCAGACACGCTGTCTTCATCGTTACCTTCATGAAAGTACTCCTCCCTTTTGCAGGTTTATGGCAGTAATTTTCCCACCCAGCAAGGAAGCCTAAAGTAAGATGCCGGTAAAATGCAAATCAGGCTGGCGGTCTCTCTGGTTTGGGACTATGCGAGCGGCCTTTACTGCGGCTTCTGCCGGATGTCGCGGAGAGCCTGCAAGATACCATCGAGGGCGTCGCTGATTTCGGCCGATTCTTCCTCTGCTTCCTTTTTCAGCCGAAGCACTTCTTCCGCCCGCTTGCGGCTGACGCGCTCGAAATCGGCGGCAAACTCGAACGCAGCCCGGAGGGCGAACGTGAGATCGTCAATCCGGCCGCCTTGCATCTGGTAAGCTTCGAGCCGGTCGTTTACCCGTTCGGCGATGCGCAGGGTTGTTGCCTCGTCGACCACCACGGGCACAAACATCTTCTTTCGCCCAACCTCGATTTCGACCGTTTCGCCGCTCATTGCTGGAACGCGGCGGCGAGGGCGCGCGTGTAGCTGAGGATTTCGCGGAGGCGTTGTTCGAACTCGGCATTGGTCTCTCGGTACTCGTCGTTGAGACGTTTAAGCTCGGGAAACTCGTCAAGCTGTTCGCGCAACACGTGAAGCTCGCGCGACTGGCTCCACACCTTCTTCTGCAGCTCCTCGCGCGATTGTCCCACGCCCTGCAACTGCTCGTCGGCCGTCGCGACGTGCTCGCGCAACTCATCCAAACACGCGTTGATTTGCTTGAACTTGTCGGCGAGCGCCGGTTTCATCGCAACTCCGCCCCAAACTCTTTTTTCAGCTTCTTCAAAATGCGGTCCCACGACTTCTGGGTATCTTTATCGGTCAGCGTCCGCTCATCGGATTGGAACACCAGCGAAAGCGCCACGCTCTTTTTACCTTCGGCCACCTGTTTGCCGGTGTAGACGTCGAAGATGTCGACCGATTTCAGGAGATTTCCGCCGGCCTGCCTGGCGGTCTCCACAAGCGCGCCCGCGGGCACGGAAACATCGAGCATAACGGCCATGTCGCGCCGCGACGGCGGGAACATCGGTATCTCGCCAAATTGCGGAACCGGCCGGGCAGTTTCGAGCAGCGGTTCCAAATCGACCTCGCAAAGGAAGACCGGCTGGTCAACATCGAGGGCGCTTAGAATGGCGGGGCGCACCTGGCCGAGAATTCCGATCCGCCGTCCGTCCGCGACGATTGCGCCGCATTGGCCCGGCTGGAATGTGCCAGACTCCGCTTCCTCGAACGTGCCGGGTATGCCAAAGAACTCGAGTACAGCCTCGCAAACGCCCTTCAAATCGTAGAAATCCACCGGCGCCTGGGCACGGCTCCAATGCTTGTCCCCGTTCAACCCGCTTAAAACGATGCCGGCCCGCTTGGGTTCCTCGGGCAACTCCTGCCTTTCCACCGGCACGAAAACCGGCCCGACTTCAAAACCCGCTATGTTAGTCGAACCATGTCTCACATTGCGCGACACATTGGCGATTAAACCCGGAATCAATGACGACCGCATCGTGGCCTGCCGTTCGGACAGCGGGTTTTCCAGCGCCACCATGGCGAGCTTGTCGGGCTCCAGGCCGCAGGCTTTCGCTTCCTGAGGCGAACTGAAGGTCCAATTGAAGAATTCGGTAAGGCCGTGCGCTGCCAGAAACCGCCGCAAGTCGCGGATTCTGGCTTCCTGGGGCGCGAACACCTGTTCGCTCGGCGCTATGCTGGGCAGCGTGACGCCAATCTTGTCATAACCGTAGAACCTGGCGACCTCCTCGATCAGGTCGGCTTCCTGGGAGACGTCGTGGCGCCAAGTCGGCACGCGCACCGTGCAGGTATCTTCCGATGACGCGGTAATCTCGAACCCGAGCCGGCGCAGGATATCGCACTGTTCCGCAGCGGGAATGTCCGTGCCCAACAGGAGGTTTGCCCGGGCCGCGCGCAGTGTAACGGTCTTCTCTTTCGTTTTCCGCGGATATTCATCGAGCACGCCGGGCGCGATTGTGGCGCCTGCAAGCTGTTGCATCAGCATGGCGGCCCGGTTTACGGCATAAAGCGCCATATCGATGTCCGCGCCACGCTGGAAATGGGCGCTGGCTTCGGTTTGCATGCCCAGCGCGCGGGCCGTCCGCCGGATGGAAACGGGGTCGAACCACGCGCCTTCCAGGAACACGTTGGCCGTCTTCTCCCCCACTTCGCTGTCGGCGCCGCCCATCACGCCTGCGACGGCAACCGGCTTTTCCGCGTCGGCGATAATCAGCATATTCGGGTCGAGTTCGCGCACGTCGCCGTCGATTGTTGTAATTGTTTCGCCCGCCTTCGGATTGCGCACTACGATCCGGTTTTCGGCCAGCAGGTCGTAATCGAACGCATGCAGCGGATGGCCCGTTTCAAGCAAAACATAATTGGTAATGTCGACAACGTTGCTGATCGGACGCTGGCCGGCCGCTATCAGGCGGTTGCACATCCATTGCGGCGACGGGCCGATCTTGGCGCCGGTAAGCACCCGGCCCACGTAACGCGGGCACAGCTCGTCGTTTTCTATGCTTACCGATGACATTTCGGAGGCACTCTTGCCCGATTCTTCCAGGGCAATTTCAGGAATGCGCAGCTCCGTGTTGAAGTAACCCGCCAGTTCGCGCGCAACGCCTATCATGCTGGCCCAGTCGCCCCGGTTGGGCGTCACTTCAATCTCCATGATCACGTCGTCAAGGCCAAGCAGTGGCTTGACGTCCTCGCCCACCGGCGCCGACTCGTCCAGGATCAGCAGGCCCGAATGGTCTTCGCCGAGCCCGAGTTCGCGGGCTGAACACATCATGCCCTGCGACTCGATCCCGCGCATCTTTCTGCGCCCGATCTCGAAACCGCCGGCAAGCTTCGCGCCCACAACGGCCGTGGGGACGCGGTCGCCTTCTTTCATGTTTTTCGCGCCGCACACGATCTGCAGCGGTTCGGCACCGCCGACATCCGTCTTGCAAACGACCAGCTTATCGGCGTCGGGATGTTCTTCAATGCTCAAAATCTTGCCGACATACACTTCTTGAATATCGTCGCCAGGCCGCTCAATGGCTTCGATTTCCAGGCCCAGCATGGTCAGAACGTCGGCAAGTTCATCGACGCCAATCGGAATGTCAACATATTCTTTAAGCCAATTCAGGGAAATTCGCATTAGAATTGCTCCAGGAACCGCAGGTCATTTTCATAAAGGTGGCTGATCGAGCTGATAGCGTGTTTCAGCATGGCGATCCGGTCGATTCCGAATCCGAACGCAAACCCGGTGTACGTTTCATAGTCGTAGCCGGCGTAACGGAACACCTCGGGATGGACCATCCCGCAACCCAGAATTTCCAGCCAGCCGCTATGCTTGCACACCCGGCATCCCGTACCTCCGCACACCGTGCAAGAAATGTCGATCTCGGCCGACGGCTCGGTAAACGGGAAGAAATGCGGGCGGAATCTCAGGTCCGTTTTTGGCCCGAAGTACCGGTGCACAAAGTACATCAGCGCACCCTTGAGGTCGGCCAGGCTCACGCCCTTGTCAACCAGCAGGCCTTCAATCTGATAAAACATCGGGCTGTGGCTGGCATCGTAATCGACCCGGTACACCCGTCCCGGCGCCACCACCGCTACCGGCGGCTGCGTCCGCTCCATGACGCGCATCTGCACGGGCGAGGTGTGCGTGCGCAATACCACGCCGGGTTTCACAAAAAAGGTATCGTGCGAATCGCGCGCGGGATGGTCGGCAGGCGTGTTCAGGCTGTCGAAGTTGTAATATTCCGTTTCGACATCGGGACCGGTCGCCACTTGAAAGCCCATCTCGCGGAAAATGGCCAGAATCTCCTCGGCGACACGCGGAATCGGGTGAAGATGACCCTGGCGTGGCCGCCGCCCGGGCAAGGACAAATCGACCCGGCTCTTCCGGGCGCGTGCTTCCGCCTCGCGTTCCTGAAGCTCGGCCTTGCGCGCCTCTACCGCCGCCGCGACGGCCGCCTTTACCTCGTTAGCGGCTTGGCCGATCGCGGGACGATCTTCGGGCGCAACCTGGCCCAGTCCCCGCAGAATCTCCGTCACCACGCCTTTCCGGCCAAGGTACCGCACGCGGATTTCGTCAAGCGCGGAAAGCGAGTCGGCGCCTTCCAGCGCCTGCAACGCCTGTTCCCGGGCTTGATCTAGTTTCTCTTTCATACCTGTCCTTCTTGTAGACTCTATTTTGCCGGTTTCTACTTAAACAATGCCGTACCGATGCGTACCTGCGTGGCGCCTTCCTCGACAGCCACCTCAAAGTCGTTGGTCATCCCCATGGAAACCTCAGGCAAACCAAGGCCGTCCGCCAGCCGGCGGAGCTTCGAGAACACCGGCCGCACCGTCTCGGGATCGTCAACGAAAGGCGCCATCGTCATCACACCGCGGAGGTGCAATCTGCCCCATTGTGCCATCCGTTCGACAGCTTCCGCCACATTCTCCGGCGTAAAGCCGTGCTTTGCCTCTTCGCCGGACACGTTTACCTCCAGCAGTACATCAAGCTCCCGGCCCTGCTCATCGCCCCGTTGCGCCAGCGCCTCGGCCAGTTTCAGCCGGTCCACGCTATCCACTGTATCGAACAGCGCCACCACCTCGCGCGCCTTGCGCCGTTGGACATTGCCGATCATGTGCCATCGGACGCCGCGGCCCAGGGCTTCGATTTTTTCTTGCGCATTCTGCGTCCGGTTTTCGCCAAGGTCCGTCACACCGAGCTCAATCAGGATCTGCGCCTCCTGCACGCCCACCGCTTTTGTCACGGCAACCAACCGCACGCCGGCCGGATCACGGCCCGCCCGTTCCGCCGCCGCGGCAATCCGCCCGCGGATTTCTTCCAGGTTGCGCGCTATTCTCGACCGCATCTCGTCCACGAAAAACACTCCTCGCAACAGAAAAACTTGAATCTAAAGAGAATAGGAAAGAATGGGGCCCGACTTCAAGCGAATACTACACCGTCAGCTCAGGCTACCGAGACTGAGGGGATGGCCCGCTTTGCAGGCCTTGACGAACGAAAATGGCCTTTTCGACTTTTTGGAAGAGGGATTGGTAAACAACCGGGTCTTCCAGCACCACCGACTCTTCCTTACCGTATTTCGCAAAATTCTCCGGCGTCACCATCTCTTCGTCAGGCGCCGTCGCGCACCCGCCGGCAAAATATGCACCCAGGAAAATTAGGACTATCAGCCGGAACATCCTCATAGCCGGCCGCACTTTACGATTGATATGCGTGTCCGCACAGTGTTGTCCCCCCAGGGTTCAATGCGGGCCGTCAACTGCTCCCACCGTGTCCACGTCCGCACTGGCAGGCCCTGATTTTCAGCCTTTGCCGCCTCCTGTTTGATTTCCCGAATGCGCGGATCGTTGGCGCCCCGCCAGTCGTCCGACGGCCCAATGAGGGCCTGCCGCTTTAAGGAAGAAGCCTGTATCAGGCCAGCGCTCTTGTCAACGGCTTCAATTTGCCACCCCTCGTCCTGCAGCACCGAAAGCACCGAGCCAAACACGGTTTCAAAGTCGCCTGAAAGCTCCTTTGTCTGCATGTATTCGCGCTGCATGGCCGACAACGGCGGCGGCGGCGGTGTTACGGATTTTGCACAACCGGCGCAAATGAGCAAGACCACAAGACATACAACGGCCCGGGTGTATGTAATGCCGCTCCCGGACATCAGAACCTCGTCGATTGCATTCTGTAGTCGCTGACGATCTGGTTCTCGTCAAACTTTATCATCAGCGTAAATGTTGAACTGCTGACCACGCCGGCCGAGGTGGATTTCTCACCGCTCCCCCCGAGCCCTCCGACAATGGGAACGTTGCCCGCTACCCCGCCCGCGCCTACGCCAATACCCCCGCCACGTTTCGTGGCCGCTTCTGAATGAGTCATGCTCTGCACGTCATAGGTCCAGACATCCTGGCCCGACCGGTCGCGCGTCACAATATTGGGAGCGCCGAAAGCTTCCAAAACTTCCGTCTGATTCGTGTCTCCCACTTTCAGACGCGCCTGCACCATTCCGGGCGTCAGGTTACGCGTGTTCTGGCCCGCCTGCGAAAACTGTGGCGGAGACGTGCTGCAACCGGCAATCATAATCAGCAATATGGATGACATGCCCACGCATATTACTGAACCTTTCCCCAAACGCATCTTAAACCTCCCATTTGCTACTTTTGAAGCACCTCCCGGAGCTTCTTGACAAGGTCCTGGAGAACGTATGGTTTCTGAATAAATGCAATAGGACCTTTGCCGGAAAACCGTTCCGATACATCTTGTTCCGTATATCCGCTGGACAAAACTACCGGCGTGTTCGGCTTCAATGCATGGATCAGTTCGTAGGCTTCCTGACCGTTCATGACGGGCATCATCAGGTCAAGCAGGACGGCAACGATTTCGTCCTGATGTTCCTGAAACAGGTCGGCGGCTTCTTTGCCATTGGCCGCGCCAATGACCTTGAACCCGTATGTTTCGAGCACATCGGCGGCAACCTGGCGGGCGGCAATTTCGTCGTCCGCCACAAGCAAAGTCCCGCTACACTTCCAGCCGGAAACAGAATCGGTGGAAAACGCAGGCTCGTCAGGTTCGAGTGATTCGCCGGAGGCGGCTTCAACGGCCGGAAACAGAATCTTGAATGTAGTGCCATTATCGGGTTCGCTGTAGACTTTAACGGCCCCCTTATGTCCGCGCACAATGCCAAGTACCGCCGCCAGGCCCAAGCCCCGGCCCGTGAACTTGGTGCTGAAGAATGGATCGAAAATCTTCTGCCGAGTCTCGGTATCCATGCCGCAGCCTGTATCGGACACTTCGAGGCATACATACTGACCTTCAAGCAGATCGTCGTCGAGGAACGTTCTGGAAAGATACGTGCGGTCGGCGGCAACCGTACGCGTGCTGATGGTGATTACGCCCGTATCATCGCCCAACGCATCTGAAGCATTGGTGATGAGGTTCATGATCACCTGGTGAAGTTGAGCGGCGTCGCCCTGAATGAGCGGGAGGTCCGGGTTGCAGTTGTACTTCAAGACAGCCTTTTTTGAAACGCTGGCGCTGAGCAGACGGCCCATTTCGATCGCCAGCGTGGACAGGTTGAGCGGGCGGATCATGAAGGTCCCCTTGCCCGAGTAGGCCAGCAACTGGTTCGTCAGTTCGGCGGCCCGCTGAGCAGACTGTTCGATCCGCTCGACATAAGTGTGAGCGGGCGATTCCGGCCTCAGCTTCGTGAGAGCAAGCCCCGCATAACCCATCATACCAACCAATAAATTGTTAAAATCATGGGCAATCCCGCCGGCCAGCACACCGAGCCCTTCGAGCTTCTGCGCGTGTTGAATCTGGGCCTCGAGTTGGCGCCGCTCTTCCTCGGCCCGGCGGCGCTCCGTAATATCGCGGGCGATGCCCTGGATCGAGTGCGGCATGCCGTCTTCGTAGATGATACGCGTGCTTACCTCGACCAGCACCCGCTCCCCCTCCTTGGTGAGGATCTCGATCTCGTATTGGGTGGGATCTTCGTTGTTGATCTTGCTTTGTATCATCTCGGTAGCCCGCTCGATATACTCGGGGGCGACGACGCTGAGCACATCCATGTGACTGGCTTCTTCCCGCGTGTACCCGCTAAGCCGCTCGCCAGCCTTGTTCAGGGAGGTAAACTTGCCTTCGAGGTCATGCGTATAAATGACATCGTTGGCGTTTTCAAATAGTTCGCGGTACCGCTCTTCGCTTTCCCTCAAAGCCTTTTCGGCGGCTTTCTGCTCGGTGATGTCCCTTGTGATGGCCATCACTTCGTCCTGACCGCAGACCACCATGCGCACCTCGTGGTGCCGCATCGTCTTCGTATACTGGCCGAATTTCTGAAACTCGAACACCTGCATACTGTTGGTGTCCAAAGCGCGTTGGACGTGCTCCATCGCCTCCCGCGCCACATCCTCCTCAAGCGCTTCGTATATCGAGGCGTTCAGCAGCCCCCGCTGCCGCCACTCCTCGTTTTCACGCTCAGTATCCAGATTGAAGTCGAGTATCCGGCCATCGCGGGAAAGCCGCACCATAGAATCGGGCATCGCATCAATGATGGCCCGGTTCCGCCGCTCGGCTTCCCGCAACGCCTTCTCCGCGGCCTTCCGTTCCGTAACATCGCGTGCTATACCACAGAAACCGACGCCGTTCCCCTTTCCGTCATGCATAAGGGACACAGACAGCTCAAGGAGTGCGCGGGAACCATTTTTGCGCACAGCGTCCCAGTCATAAAGATGAGCCGGTTTGCCGGTTTGCAGAACGCGTTGGAAGAGGTTGCTTACCTTTTCCACATTCTCGCTGGAATAGTATTCACGGTAATTCATCCCCATCAGTTCTTCAGCGGAATAACCCAGAATCCTGGACACGGCGCTGTTGAAAAACGTGAGGTTACCGTTTAAGTCTACTTCGTAGTAGCCTTCCTGAATGTTCTCCAGAATATTTCTATGTTTTTCTTCACTCTCGCGAAGGGCTTCTTCGGCTTTCTTGCTCTCGGTAATATCGCGGATGACAGTCAAGACATACTTGACGGCACCTCTTTCTCTTACCGGAATTAATCGAACCTCCACGATAATCAGCTGACCATCATAGGCTCTTCTTTCTTCCCTTTCATACATTTTGCCGCTTCTGAAAACATCCCGATACGGCGACACGCCTTCCTCGTCGAGAAAAGGAAACGCTTCAACAAGTAGTTTTCCCAAAACTTCGCGTTCATACCCGATTGAATCCAGCCAATGACGAAGCGACTCGTTAACCAGTACAATTCTCAGATTGGAGTCGACGAGATGGACGCCATCCGCCAAAAAGTTCAGCGTGGTGCGATAAGGTTCGTCGCTCTCCCGAACCATAGTGTTGAGCGAAGAACTGCTGTAGTCGTCACTGGCTTCCAACGGGCGTATTACGACATGCACTACCCGCTCGCCCTGTTCTGAAACGACGTAATAATCCTCTATAAACTCCCGGAAATTGCCTTTTCCGGTCGCTGTTTTCCGGTTCTGCCCAAACAGGCGTTTCTTCCGCCGGATCGAAGCCGGAAAAAGCTCTATGTCGGGCTCTAAATGCAGCAGATCGCGCAGGTTTCTACCCGTAACTGCCGGGTAATCGCCGAGTTCAAAGAGATCCACGGCAACATCGTCCATAAACAGAACTGTGCCTTCCAACGTGCACCGGTACATGCCGATGCCGGCGCGCTTAAGCACATCCTGCTGAATCACTTCTAGTTGTTCGGCACCCACCTTACCAGACCGGATTTTGGCCATTTTTCTTCTCTCAGCTTTACATGACTCCCCAGCGTTTTGTGTTATACACACCTTTAACGTGATTGTCAAGAGTTTATGCGGAGAGACAGGATAGGTAACACCAAATGACGGAAGCCATTACATCAAGGCCGTGCTGAAGTACCTCTCCGCGCGGTCGGGGAACACGGTCGCAATATTGCCTGAAAATCTCTTTGCGAGTTGCTCAGCCGCCCAAACATTCGCGCCCGACGAGATGCCGCACAACAAGCCGTGTTCGCGGCCGAGCCGTCGGGTAGCCTCGATGGCATCGTCGTCAGAGACTTCCACGACGTCGTCCACGAGCGACACATCAAGCACAGCCGGGACAAAACCGTCGCCGATACCCTGGATCTGGTGGAGGCCCGGTTCGTGGCCGAGGATGGCCGAAACATTCTTGGGCTCGACGGCGACAATCTTAATATCCGGGTTCTTTTCTTTGAGGAACTTGCCGACGCCCTGCAGGGTCCCCCCACTCCCAACCCCGGCGGCGAAACATGCAATTTGGCCCTCCATCTGCCGCCAGAGTTCGGGCGCGGTTTGTTCATAATGCACGCGGGGATTGTCCGGATTTTCGAACTGTTGCGGCATAAAGACACGGGGATCGTTCTGCACCATCTCGTTCGCGCGGTCGACCGCGCCCTGGATGTTCCCTTCGGCCGGCGTGAGCACCAGCTCAGCGCCAAGCGCCCGGATCAGGCGTTTGCGCTCCTCGCTCATGTTTTCAGGCATTACAATGCGCACCTGGTAGCCCTTGAGTCGCCCTACGAGAGCAATACCAATCCCGGTGTTGCCCGACGTCGGCTCAACAATTATGGAGCCCGGTTTGAGCCGTCCATCTTTTTCCGCCCCTTCAATCATTGACACGGCAATCCGGTCCTTGATACTGCCGCCGGGATTCAAGAACTCGGCTTTGCCGTAAACACATGTTGGGCCCAACCGCACCAGCGGCGTGTTGCCGATAAGATCAAGTATGTTGTCCGTAAGCATTGTCGTGCCCTGTTTTTTCGCGAATTCTAACCATTATGCCGGAATATAAACCAAAAGTTCCACGGCCCGCTCCAAAATTTTAAAGGGCGGGAACAGCTCGCACGCCTCAATCGTTTTTGATGATATGAAACGGAAGACCTGGATGGATGTGTTGGGCCTGGTCGGCGCCGTGGTTCTGGTAGGCGCAGCGGCGCTGGTTGGAAGCCTTTTCTCCTACGACGGAACGTCCGAATGGTACCGGCAACTGGAGAAACCGGAATGGAATCCTCCTTCCTGGGTTTTTGGGCCGGTTTGGACGTTTCTGTATATCCTGATAGCGCTGTCGGCCTGGGTAATCTGGCTGCGGCGCGACCGGGCAAACGTATGGCCGGCGCTCGTGGTGTTTGTCGTGCAACTTTTGCTGAACGCGTTATGGTCGGTGCTGTTCTTCGGCCTGCGGCGCCCGGACCTGGCTCTGGTGGAAATTGTACTTTTGTTGGCCGTGATCGTGGCCAACCTGGTGGTTTTCTGGCGAATAAGCCGTCTCGCCGGCGCGCTGCTTATCCCCTACCTGATTTGGACCGGATTTGCCACCGTGCTGAACTACATGATCTGGCGGTTAAACACGGTTTAGCAACTTTTGTGGGCGTGGGGGGATTAGTATATACTGGCACTGCTGCGCTTGTGCGGCAAAGACTAAAGAACGAGGGGACGATTCAACTCATGAAGCACATTGCAACGATTTCTCGCGTCAACGTCAACAAAGCCCAACTGCCGGCAGGGGACATTTTTTCAACCGTTATTACGGTGCTCACCGCGGTCGGTTCGTTACTGGGTGTGCTCATTCCGCTGTTCGACGACAAACAAAAATAAACTTGCAGCATGCCCTAGGGACCAGGGGCCGCTAATGCTTTCGCCAGAGCTTCGCTGAACCTGCGCGGTTCATCAGTCACAAACCAGCGGACGCCGGCGTCAATCAGCGGGCGGAGCGATTGCGGGTCAAACTGGAAAGGCCGCAGCTGCAGTTGCACCCCCGCGCCGCGCGTCTTTTCGATGGCTTGATGCAAGAATTCTTCATCAAGCGCATACACTATTTCGGGAGTTGTCCGAGCGGCTTTTAAATGCAACTGCAGTTGATCCACGCCTCCGAACTTCTTCTCTGCCAGCTTTCTAAACCTGGACTTGATAAGCACCGGCGGCCCGCTCAGCCACGTCATCGACTGCGCACCCGCCACCTTCTCCTTGAATGCCTGGCCAAGCTCCGGATCTTCATGCGTAAAAATTACCTGCTCATTCAGCCCGTACTCGCAAACAAGCGCGGCAAGCAAATCTAGATCCACATGCTTGGCGTCAAGGTAAATCAAACGTTTGGGCCTGCCCTTTATCTCCTCGAACACCTCCGTAAGCAGCGGCACCTTTTCCCCGGCGAATTTTGGGGCAAACCAGGAGCCCGCATCCCACTGGCGAACGGTATCACAATCGATGGCGGAGATTTTCTTGTGTTCGAAATCCGGGGGCGCGTTCGTGGTGCGGCTGGGAGTCTCGTCGTGCAAACAGACAAAAACGTTGTCGCGGGTAGTACGAATGTCGACCTCGGGAACAGCACCCGGGCATGACCAAGCGTGCCGAAATGCAGCCATGGTGTTTTCCGGCACTTCTGCAAGCCCGCCACGGTGAGCCTGATAAAACACCTCCGGATCGGGATTGGCGCCGACAACGGCAGCAAACGCAACCAGGGCAAGCGCAAAAAACTTCAACTTCATGCGACCACCTTTCTGCCCTTCCCCAATCCACAATATCCTATCGGCTTCAAAAAGTCGATCCTTAAACGGGCTGATAAGGTTGCATAAAAAGGGGGGGCGCGCAGGGCGATTGGCGCACCCTGCGCGCAGGCTTGGGTTGTCGAAAGCTAGGCTGCGTCGAGCACCCAGCGGGTTTCGTAAAACATCATCCCGGCCACTGACACAATTGGCCGCTGCCGCTTAAAAGCGACCTTTCGTCCTCCCAATGTAGACAGGTACCACATTTTGATCCGTGACGCGGTTGTTATGGACCCTCTCATGGTTCGTTTCTCTCTTCCGCAAGTTGATGGTCTTGGAGACCTCCTGTACGGAATATAGCAACGGGCGTGCCAATTGTGGAATAAACCAAAAAGTGCTTATAGGGTAAAGAGTTGTGAAGTTTTGTCGGTTGCGCGGATTTGGATCATACTGTACAAGACTGTAAATATGCTAAGACTGACGTTCAATTTTGTACAAGCTGATCCGTTCCGGGCATAGATTTCGTCACTAAACTTATCTTCGGGCGAGGTAAAGCTCTTCTTCGATTTTCATCTGGTCGAAGAGGTGTTCAGTATCCTGAAATCTACACAACTCGGTTCCGGGCGTCATGACGGCGGCCGCTCCCGCGGCCACGCCATACCGGACGGCATCCTTGGGCTGCCAATTCTCCTCGAGTTTCAGAACGATGCCTGCGACCATGCTGTCGCCCGCACCCACCTTGCTTTTTATGGTTACGGTAGGCGCATAGATGCGATCGATGCATTCGTCTTCGACATAGAACGCGCCGGCGGAACCGAGCGACACGGCCACAATATCGGCCTGTCCTTCCCGCACAATGGCCTGGGCCGCATGCTTGATTTGCGAGTCGCTCTCGACTGTTTCGCCCGCAATATGCCGCAGCTCCGTCAAGTTCGGTTTTGTCAGAAAAACGCCGGCACGGAGCCCGTGCAGCAAGGGGTCGCCGCTGCTGTCGATGATGACTTTGGCGCTGGAGGCGGATTCCTTCACGATTCTGGCATAGAAGTCGCGGGGCACACCGGGCGGCAAGCTTCCGCTGAGAACGAGAAAATCGGGGTTCAGGCTCTTGATTTGTTCGATAACACCCGCGGCTTCATCTTCTTTAACTTCCGGCCCGGGCATTGTAAAGCGGTACTGGCGCCCGGTGGTATCTTCAAAGACGGTGAGATTCTGGCGCGTATCCTTCGCAAAAGGCACCGGATAGCTGTCTATTTGTTCAGCTTCTAGAAGTTTTCGAAGCCTTTCGCCTGTCGGACCGCCCTTCATCCATACGGTAGCGGCCTTGCCGCCGAGTTTTTTGACGGCGCGGGCAACATTTATTCCGCCGCCACCCGGTTCGTGTGAAGGGGCCGAACACCTCAGTTTGCGGTCGGGTTGCACCTGATGAACGCTCGCGCTTTTGTCGACCGCGGGGTTGAGCGTAACCGTAACAATCATCTTTCCTCCTTTCGGGCGGGGAATAGTAGGGAATTCGTTATAGCGGGAAAAATTCAGTTCGCCCGGCTCTTTACTGCTTTAACACCTCAAACCCCGCCACAACATCCAGCAGCTCTTCGGTTATGGAAGCTTGGCGACGCTGGTGGAACCGGGCCTGCAGTTGGTCGATCTTCTCCTGAATGTTCGTTTCGGCATTTTGCATGGATGCAAGCCGGCTGGCGTTCTCGCTGGCGAGCGAGTCGGCATATGCCCTGAACACGAGAGTGAACAGGTGTTCGCGCACGAGCGCGCCAAACATATCCTCCCAAGGGAGCGTATAAAACGGCAGCCCACGCGCTGGCCAGGGCTTTTCCGCCAGGGTGCGCAGCCACTCGAGGTCAAGCGGAATAAGGGGCCGTGTCTGCGGTTTGTAAGACGCGCCCGAACGCGGCCGGTGGTGAAAAAGCAAGACACGGCCGGGCCGGTTCTCTTCGCGCCAGCGTTCGATCCGCAGCAACGTATTCCGCACATGTCCGGTGAGGGCAGGTGCGGCGCCTGGCAATGTTGAAACGGCATCACATTCGAACCCGGCGCCATCGAGTTCAGACGCCGCCCGGACGCCGATGGCCATTACGGCCCGTTCGCCGGGGCCAACGCCATGTTCTTCAAACCAGGCTGCCGTATGCGCGGCGATCTCCCGGTTAAACGGCCCGGCCAGGCCCTGGTCGGAACCGAATACGACCGCCAGCACCGGCTTTTCGCCGGCTTCTCCGAGCGGCGAGCGTATGGCCTGCGGGCGGTCGCGCACGAGGACGTGGAAGGCCATTTCGACCGTTTGCGCGTACACGTTGAGCGCTTCGACGGCACGCTCATACTGGCGAATGTTGACGGCGGCCATTCCTTTCATGGTCTTGACCACGGAAAGCAGGTCGTTCGCCGTGCCGATTCGACCCCGCAGCTGTTCAACCGTCTCCATCGCCCGCCTTTCTGCTGAAAGGCTCTACGGCCTCTCGGGCAAGTTGCCGGATTTGCTCGCGGTCGTCGCCGGTGAGCTTTTCGCCATCCTGAATGCGCTGGATGGCCTCAGGCGGGTTTGTCTTCACTCTTTCGCGGACCGCCTGCTCGGCTTCACCCATTTTTTCCAGCGGCACGCCGTCCATGATGCCAGTGGTAACGGCAAGCAAAGCGGCGACCTGCTCGCCGGGCGAAATGGGGTTGTACTCGCGCTGCTGAAGAATTCGGCGGACGCGCCTGCCGCGCTCGAGCGTGGCCCGGCGCTCTTCATCCAGGCGCGCTCCATACCGGCTGAACCGCTCGAGTTCCTGGAATTGGGCGTAGGTGAGCTTAAGGTTTCCAGCCACGGCACGGTACGCGGGAAGCTGGGCTTTGCCGCCGACCCGCGAAACGGACCGGCCTATGTCAACCGCCGGTAAAATCCCCTGCTGGAACAACTGCGGCGACAGGTAGACCTGCCCGTCCGTGATCGAAATGAGATTTGTCGGGATATAGGCCGAGATGTTCTGGGCTTCCGTTTCGATGATGGGCAGCGCGGTCAATGAACCGCCGCCGAGTTCGTCGCTCAGGTGGGTTGCCCGTTCGAGAAGGCGCGAATGGATGTAGAAGATGTCGCCGGGAAAGGCTTCGCGTCCAGGCGGGCGGCGGAGCAGTAAGGACAACTCCCTGTAGGCCCTGGCATGGTTGGTAAGGTCGTCGTAGACGATGAGCACGTCGCGGCCCTGCGCCATGAAGTACTCGCCGATACTGGTAGCCGCATAGGGTGTTACGAACTGCAGGCCCGCCGGGTCATCGCCCGTCGTAACGACGATGACCGTATATTCGAGCGCTCCATGGCCGTTCAGGCTTTCCACGGCCTTGGCGATTGCCGAAGCGCGTTGGCCGATGGCGCAATAGATGCAAATCACGTCGTAGTTTTTCTGGTTAACGATCGTATCGAGCGCGATAGCGGTTTTGCCGGTTTGGCGGTCGCCCAGAATCAGCTCGCGTTGGCCGCGGCCAATCGGGATAAGCGCGTCTATGGCCTTGATGCCGGTCTGCAGCGGGCGCGTAACAGGCGATCGGTCGATGATTGGGGTGGCCTCCCGCTCGACGGGCAACCGCTGCGACACCCGCACCGGCCCCCGCCCGTCCCGCGGCCGGCCGTTGGGATCGATCACGCGCCCGATAAGCGCGTCTCCCACGGGCACATCTAAAACCCGGCCGGTGCGCCGCACGTTGGCGCCGGCTTCGATGCCGCTCGATTCGTCGAGCAGGACAACGCCAATCTCACCCGGGTTGAGGTCGAAAGCCATGCCCAGCCGGTTGCCCGGAAACCGCAGCAGTTCCTCAGACTCAACGTCGGGAAGGCCGTCGACAGTAGCAATGCCTTTGCCCACGTACGTGACACGGCCGATTTCTTCGACGGCAGGCGCTTTCCCACGATCTTGAAGGCTCTCTTCGAGCTGACCGAACGCGCGGTCCAAGGCCGAGGCCAGATGCGGATCTTCAGAAAGGTCTTCGGTATGGCTCATGACGTCTCTTCCGATTTCTCGCCTAATGAGGCCTCAAAATCGCGTTGAAGCGCGTCGATATAGCTCCGGATATTCCACGAGACTGAACGTCCTGCCGCACGAAGTTCGATGCCGCATGCCAGTTCCGCATCGATCTTGAACCTCACCGATTCTTGTTTGCCGCCAAGTTTGGCCAAAGCCTCTTTTACCTTTCCCCGATCCTTTTCAGACATCTCGAAGCTTGTATACACCTCCGGCGCGCGGACTTCCTTCTGCAATGACTTTTTCATGTCATCACGGTCTTGCGCCTCCAGCTTTTCCAGGCGATCGAGAAAATGATATACAATCTGCTCTTCGAGTGAAGCGTTGGCGAGGTCTGAAAGCGTCTTCTGCGAAACGCTGCAAACCTGCCGCCCGGCCCGGTCGGCCAGGTCGTGGAGAAATGCTTCTTTTTCTTCACGCAGTTTTTGGTTCCACCGGTCATGGCGCAGCTCGGTTTCTCGCCGGGCCTGTTGTTCCAGCTTATCTTTGGTTTCCTGCGCGTCCTGCCGGGCTTTTTCAATAATCTGGTCCTTCTGTTCTTCCAAGCTTTCCTGTTTTTCCCGATACTCCCGTGCCTGTTCGTCCGCTTCCACCTGCTGGTTGCGCGCCTTTTCAAATTCGGCCTCAATGGATGCCTGCCGGTCGTCGATAGCCCGAATAATTCGTTTGTACAGCAGGTATCGGAGCACCACGACAAGGATGAGGAAGTTTACAATCTGCGCTACGACTGTGAACCAGTCAATTAACATCGGTTTCTCCTCGCTTGTCAGGCGACGTACTGATTCCAGAACGGATTGGCGAAAATCAGGATCATCGAGACCACGAAGCAGTAGATGGCGGTCGACTCCACCATCGCCAGGCCGACAAAGAGCGTCCGCGTGATCGTGCCCGACTCGTCAGGCTGTTGCGCAATTGACCGCAGCGCTTCAGCCAGCGCCCGGCCTTCGCCAAGCGCCGGGCCGATTGAGCCGATGGCAATGGTAATGCCTGCGGTAAAGATGGAAATCAGGCCGATTAGAACATCGTTTGTCATCAGGTATTTTCCTCCTCGTTCGGTTGGCTTTGCTGCTGCACGCGCGTAGCTGACGCGATGTATACCATGGCAAGCACGGCGAAAATGTAAGCCTGGATCACGCCGGTGAGCAGGCCGAGCAAGTTGAGCGCCACCGGAAACAGTAGTGGAACCACGCCGACAATTATGGCCGCCACTTTGGCTGCGCTCATCACGTTGCCGAACAAACGAACCGCCAGCGCCAGCGTGCGCGAAAGCTCGCCAATGATGTTGAACGGCAGCATGACCACGGTCGGCTGAATGTACCGGCGCAGGTATCCCAGCACTCCCCGGCTCGCGATACCGTACAATGGCACGGCCAGGAAAACGCAGAGCGCCAGCGCTGCCGTGGTTGACAAAGAACCGGTCGGCGGAATAAAACCGGGCACTACGGCCAGAACGTTGCTGATGCCGATGAACAAGAACAGCGTGGCGATGAAAGCAAGGTAGGCATCCGGGTCGCGCGGGACCATTTCGCGAATCTGGCTGCGCACGTATTCGATGGTCATTTCAAGCAGGTTCTGCCAGCGGGAGATCTCCGGCCCCGTTGAGAGCTTTCGCGTGATTAGCCAGGAGAAAACGATCATGGCAAGCATCACAACCCAGGTAAAGACAATGGTTTTATTAATGACGACGAGCCCGTACTCCCACAAGATTTCCTCGTCGGGTGTAAGCGTTTGAATATCCATATCAGGTAACGCCTTTTCCGGCATCCGCGGAGGCGCTACGGGGCCCCGCGCAAAACATAACCGTCACAAACCGTGCCACGATAAAACCTAACAATGCCAAACCAAACCGAGCCAGTTCACCGCCGCCTATTAAGATGAACAGGCCGGCGGCAACAGCAGCCCGCAGAAAAAAACTGGCCAGAATCAGGAGCACGGGCCTGCGGACGGTCTGTACGAGGCGCAGAGTGAGGCGCAGTCCTAAAAAGAAAAACAACCCCACACCGAACCCGCCGGCGAAGGCTAAAATCATCTGCAGAGGGCTTATATTCATCTCCAGCGGCTTTCTCCTTTCACCCACCTCCAGGCGGTGATACATCCTAAGGCCAGGCCGGCAAGCATGAGAGTAAGCGTCCACGAAAACGGGCTTGGGTACTTCTTGTCAAGCCACCGTCCAATAAGAACGCCGATAACGGTCGGCAAAGCCACCGACCATCCCACCAGGCCCATCATCCCGAGCCAATTCCAGATGCTTTCTCCGGCCTCTCTGCGCGCGCGGAGCTTTCTTTCCGTTTTCAGATCGACTATTTTCCCAAATTTGTCTTCCGAATCCTGATCTTTTTTCTGCAGTACCATTGCGAACCTCCGCGCAACGCCCGGCACTATAACTCCAGTTCGACGTACTTCCGTATAAAATCCGCCTGCATCCGCTGCAGCGCATATCTCGCCCGCTGCTCATGCTCGTCAAGCTCCCGGAACCGTTCCGCAACGGCCCGCCTCATGTCCTCCAGCCTATCGCCCCGGACAGCCTCCACCGTAGAAACGAAGACTTCGGCGCCGCGTTTGACCACCGTGCCGCCATTGACCGCGAGGTAGCCCTCGCCACCCTCGACCGGCGTGTAAATCAACACGCCCGGGGCAAGCGCGGTCGCAAAATCAATGTGCCGTTCGAGCAGCGCGAACGACCCGTTTATGCCCTCAGCGCTTACGCGGCTCACTTCCTGGTCAAACTCGATGTGCGTGGGCTGCAACACGCGAAGCCTCATATGCGCTGCCTACCTTTTTTATTCGGCTTGCTCGCCGGCAACTTCGGCCTCCTTTCCAGATTCTTCCCCGGCTTCCTCGATACTTCCGATCATGTAAAGATCGCCCTCGCTGCGTTCGGCAAACTCATCGTTCAGGATTCTTCGGCAGCCTTCAAGAGCATCCTCGAGCGAAACGGTCCGGCCTTTCTGGCCGGTAAACTGCTCGGTAACATGGAACGGCTGCGTAAGGAACCGTTCCAGCCGCCGCGCACGGGCCACCGCTTGCTGATCCTGCTGGGAAAGCTCTTCCAGCCCCAGCATGGCGATAATATCTTTTAATTCTTCATAGGTCGCAAGTGTGCTTCGTACCTCTCGCGCGATGTTGTAGTGTTCTTCGCCGACGATGCCCGGCGCAAGAAGGTTCGAATTCGAGTGCAGCGGGTCTATCGCCGGATAAAGGCCCTGGCTGGCGCGGTCGCGCGACAAGACGATCGACGCGGACAAGTGGCTGAACGTATGCACCGCGGCCGGGTCGGTGAAGTCGTCCGCGGGCACATAGACGGCCTGAATCGACGTAATCGCGCCGTTCGGCGTATTGCTGATTCTTTCTTCAAGTTCGGCCAGCTCCGTCGATAACGTCGGTTGGTAACCCAGCCGCGAAGGGATGTTTCCCATAAGCCCGGACACTTCCGAGCCAGCCTGGATAAAGCGAAAGATATTGTCAATCAAAAGCAGTACGTCCTGCTTTTTTTCATCCCGGAAATACTCGGCCATCGTCAACGCTGTGTGTCCCACCCGCATCCGCGCGCCGGGTTGCTCGTTCATCTGGCCGAACACCAGCACGCTGTTCTCGAGCACGCCAGCTTCCTCCACTTCATGATACAACTCCTCCGCCTCCCGGTTTCTCTCCCCGATTCCGCAGAACATGCTGACGCCCTTATGGCGGCCGACCATGTTGTGAATCATCTCCATGATGAGCACTGTCTTGCCCACACCCGCCCCGCCGAACAACCCCGCCTTGCCGCCCCGCTCGAGGGGCGCGAGAACGTCAATCGCCTTGATGCCCGTTTCGAACAACTCCGTTGCGGTGGATTGATCGGTCAAGGCAACCGGCGGTTGATGAATCGACCGCGAGTCGCCTTCCTCCAGTGGTTCTTTGCCGTCGATAGCCTGTCCGAACACGTTGAAGATGCGGCCGAGCAAACGCTCGCCTACGGGAACGCGTATCGGGGCGCCGGTGTCAACAACGGGCGCATTACGCTTAAGCCCCTGCGTCGGCGTCAACGCGAGCGCGCGCACCGTCCGCATGTCCAAATGCGTTTGCACTTCCAGCGCTATATTCTCTTCCTCTCCGGCCTTCAGCAAAGACAGGATGTCAGGCACGCCATCGGGAAACACGGCATCGACAACGCTGCCGCGCACACTGACGATTGTGCCTGTCCTTTTGCCTTGGCCGGATCGGCTTTTACTCATACAGTTGTTCCTATTTATCGTGAACGACAAACGTAACCTTCATGTCCACACGGTACTCGACGATTTTGCCGTTTTCAACAACAACTTTCTGTTCCTTGATCCAAGCGCCCTTCACATCGTCAATATTTTTTTCGGCGCGTTCAATTCCGCGCTTGACAGCATCTTCAACACTTTCGGGCGAATTAGCCGTAATTTCAATCACTTTTGCTACTGACATTACATCCCCTTTCTACGCAACGTGCCTGGGCCTGGAAACTTCCACCTACAGCAAGTCGCGATTTTCTGCGGGCCGCCTCAGCATAAAGAGTGCGTGCTCGTAATGTTGGTCAACGTGTTGTTCCACAAGCGAAAGCCGGTTTCGACATACGAACTCGCGAATCTGTTCCAGCGTGTACTGGTACGTGCTGCCAAGCTCAACGCGTTCGCCGGGGAGAAGACTGACTGAACCTGTATTGAACGCAACGACCGTTTCTCTGAGGATCCGGAGCGTCCGATCAACCCGCCGAACAGGCCCGACTGCCAACTCTTCACACATGCTAGAAACCACATACTCAACCGCACCCGGGTTCAAGCCCCGTCTTATAAGCGGCGCTAACTGAAACCGGACATATGAAGGCGAAGCAAAACACTCGCCGTATTCTTCGTCGTCTTCACGGAACAGTCGTGCATCAAAAAGAAAGAGATCGGGCGGCTCCAGTTCGGCCCGCACCAAAGACAGAACGTAGTCGCCGTTGTAATCTGAAAATTTGTTTCCAAGCAGGCAAAGCAGCACCGGGGGACACCACAACCGCTTTAAAATCGGCAAGTCTTCAAAAAAACCGACGAGGCCCGTTTTTTGTGCATTGAGGTCGGCAACGCTGTTGAGCGCCGTGTCAATCATCCCACTGCTTATGTCTATACTATAGTAGCTGGGATTGCCGATATGAAGCAGCGACTCGAACAGAATTCTGTCTTTTGTGCCGTCGCCCGCACCGATGCTGACCAGGCTGAACTCCGGGATAAAGTGCTCAGCGAAGTATGGCAGGCTCCTTTTAAGAAACGTGGTTAACCGCCTGGAAAACGGCATGCTTCCCGAGGCTTCGAGTGCCAGCCAATTCTGAACGCCGTCGTCTCCAAAGAAAGGGCCATAATCCGGCAGGATGCGCTGTTCCAGCGCCCGGCATATCGCGTGTTCCACGTACTCCCGCGTTACAAGTTCAAACTTCTGTGTGAGCTGTTTTTCGACCTGTAGCAAATCGCGTGCTCCTTTGTGGCTATGCCTGCAGATGAGCAATTCTCGTGCCCGGTTGCCCAGTCTTCAGAGGCCGCCCAGGGGGAGGGTTAATGCATGACTGTATAGGTTCTACACATGCCGGTGCAGTTGCCGACAGCGCGAAAGCTAAGCCCGCCTCTTTTCCATTCCCCACTGCAGCAGCTTGTCGTAGAGGGTTTTGCGGCTAACGCCAAGTGTTTCGGCGGCATGTGTCTTGTTGTAAGAGCAGTGCGCCAGAGTCTTCAGCACGTAAGCTTTCAAAACTTCATCAAGAGGTTCCCCCACGTTCATAAAGATGCCCTCACAATCAGGCTCCGGCTCGACTGCCGGCGAATCCAGCATAGCGGGCGGCTGTGCCGTGTGTTCAACCGCAACCGGCAGGTTGCTCCGGACCTCTTCGCAACACTCGGCTGGATTGTTTGTTTTAGACGAGGGCGTGGCAATGCGGGCAGGCAGCGTATCGGCCGTTAGTACCCCTTGTTCTACCATGACGGCGGCCTGTGCAAGTACGTTTTTCAATTCCCGAATGTTGCCGGGCCACATATAGGTCCTCATGTACCCAAGAACCTCTTCATCAATGCCTTCGATACTAAGTCCAAAATCCGCGTTGATTTGTTCAATGAAAAACTGTGCCAGCACCGGAACGTCCTCGCGGTGTTTTCGCAACGGCGGAAGGTTTATCGAAAACACCTCGAGCCGGTGAAGAACATCCTCGCGAAACAGCCCGGTCTTGACAGCTTTGCGCAAGTCGGCATTGGTCGCGGCAAGCAACCGCACGTCGACGTTTTTGTCGCGTTTCGCCCCAACAGGCCGGAATGAATTTGTCTCCAAGACGCGAAGCAACGCAATTTGCACCCGCTCATCCATCGTGGCGATTTCGTCAAGAAACAAGGTGCCCCCATCGGCCTCCGCAAATCTGCCGGCTTTGTTGTCAACCGCCCCCGTAAACGAGCCTTTGATATGACCAAAAAGCTCGCTGGCAACGATCTGGGTCGAAAGCGCGCCTGTATTGACAGGCACAAATGGAGCCGTGCAACGCCTGCCCCTGATGTGAATCTCTCGGGCGACCAACTCCTTGCCGGTTCCTGTTTCGCCTGTTATGAGCACAGGCACATCGATTCGGGCCGCCTTTTCGATCATGGCGAAAACCTCGCGCATTTGAGGCGTCCCGCCAATCAGCGCACCGAATTTTTCCAGTGTCAACACATCAGTCATTGCAGTACACCCGTGTTTTCAGAGGATAAATCTCGACCCTTTCGTCCGCCCATCCCAGTCCAGCGGCTCGAACCGTCCCGTGTATTGCGCGGCTTTCCGGGCATTTATTGACTGCACATACCCTTCCTTCCCGACGTTGCAAACGCACGGCCTTACACAACCAATAAAAGTGTCGCAGATAACGACGTTTTCGACAATCAGGCATGCCCCTTTTGTGGTATCGGTGAATCCCCTAACGCGTTCTTCCAGCGCGTAAACAGGAGTTTTCCGAACTGAAAACAACGTGTGTTGCAGCACATCAAAGAACATTTGCACAAGCAAGTTCCCTAGCCAGGTTCCCGAAAAGAAAAACAAGTTTCTCAGAGAACCGAAATTAAACAAACAAAACGCGGTGTTTTTTTGAACGTGCTTTTTTGGGGAAGAGTGTCGTTGTAAAACGTGCGGTAGACGGTGTACGAAGGAGGAACTGAAATGAAATCGGCAAAGACAATTGCATATTACGCGTGCCTTTCATTCACGCCATTGCTTATAGCAGTACCGGCGTTTGGCCAGGAAGTTGTATACCGGCTAAACGCGGGAGGAAGTTGGTATACGGACTCGGCTGCACAGGATTGGGAACCGGATTCTGCATACCGCGACTATGGCTATATCGGCGTCACCTCCGCTCCGATAGGCGGCACGCTCGACGACAAGCTCTACCAGTCTGAGCGTTGGGGCGCCGCCTGGCAACCGGAGCTGGCCTACCACTTGCCGGTGCTGCCGGGCGCGTACACGGTCCGGCTACACTTCGCCGAAATCTACGATGGCATTACGCCCGAGAATCCCCGTGTCTTCGACGTTCTGCTCGAAGGTGTGCCCGCTTTGGAGAACTACAGCATTCTTAATGTTGCGGGTTTTGCCACGGCAATAGTCGAAGAATTCGAGGTAGTCGTAAACGATACGGAACTTGACATTGAGTTTGTGCGCCAACAGGAAAACCCGAAAATTTCAGCCTTGGAAGTGCTGACTTCCGTCGGCCCGCAACCCGGACCACAATTAAGCGTTTCGCCCCAGCAACTCGTCTTCGGCGATGTGACGGTTGGCAGCACGGCCGAAGACAGCGTCACCTTGGCAAACTCCGGCGATGCGAACCTCGAGATTACCGCCATCACTCTCGGCGGGACAAGTCCGGCGGCGTTCAGCATAGTGCCGCTCACGTTGCCGCTGACCCTCGTCCCCGGCCAAACCGTTCCGCTGGAGGCAACTTTTTCACCGGCAGTGGAGGGACCAGTGTCTGCCGTGGTCACAATTGACTCAAACGATCCGGCCGGCACAAAAAACCTGCCGCTTTCGGGTGTAGGAGTCGATCAACAGTCCGTAACGGTTTGGCGGGTGAACGCGGGCGGCAGTTCATACACCGACCCCCAGGGCAACGCGTGGCAATCGGACGCCGGACTCTTCAACACCGGCAGCACCTTCAGCACCACCCAGTCGATCTCGGAAACCGCCGCCGATCCCCTGTACCAGAGCGAACGTTACGACGCGGAGTACCTGCCGGAGATGGTCTACTCCATTCCCGTTGAGTCTGGGTCGTACACGCTTAACCTTCATTTTGCAGACATCTACTTCACAAGCCCCGGGCAGCGCGTTTTCGACGTGGCTGTCGAAGGTGAAACCGTTCTGAGCGACTTTGACATTGTCGGCGAAGCCGGGCCGTTCGCTGCCCTCGTTAAGACGTTCCAAGTGGACGTGCTGGACGACTCACTCGATATCCAGTTCATCCACGTGGTCGAGAATCCGAAGATTTCCGCAATCGAAATTCTCACCGAAGCGGCCGTCCTTTTCGTCAACCCGGCTTCGGTTAACTTTGGAACCGTTGCACTGGGCGACACCAGCCCGGTCACCCCGATAACGATCAACAACAACAGCGAACTCGCTTGCCAGTTGGAGAGCCTCACCATCACCGGCGCAAACGTCGGCGATTTCGCGTTGGCCGACGTGCCGGCCATGCCCGCGGAAATCGGGGCTGACGGAAACCTGACTTTTGGAGCCAGTTTCACACCCCTGGCCGCCGGATTGCGCACTGCGGCCATTGAAATAGGCATTTCAGGTGGCCGTCAACTTGTCGTTCCGCTGACAGGCACGGGCGAAGCGTCGCAGCCACCCACCGGCGCCATCTACCGCGTAAACGCCGGCGGCCCCGCCTACACCGACAGTTCCGGCAACCTCTGGGAGTCCGACGCCTCGTTCTACAACATCGGTTACCCCTACTCCGTCTCGTCGCCTATTGCAGGCACCATGGAAGATGGCTTGTACCAGACGGAACGGTGGAGCTCACTCTCCGACCCAAACATGGTTTACAGTTTCCCGCTGGCCCCGGGATCGTACGTTGTGCGGCTGCATTTCGCGGAAATCTATGACGGCATAGCCGGCTCCGGCGACCGCGTGTTCAACGTCTTTCTCGAGGATCAGCCGGTGCTGAGCAGCTTTGACATCTTTGCGGAGGCCGGATTCTTGACGGCACTGGTCAAAGAATTCGATGTCAGCGTCGAGGATGGCGCCCTTCAAGTCCGGTTTGAGCACGGGGTCGAAAATCCGAAGATTTCCGCCATCGAGGTTTTAGGCACCAGCGCCATCACACCGAGTGTCAGCACATTAAATTGGGGCCAGGTGCTGCTGAACACGTCCGGAGGTCTGAAGAACTTCACTTTGACAAATATGGGCGACGCTCCAGTGAATATCGATAACGTCGGATTTTATATCGGTTCCGGAACCGGCCAGGGTTTCGTGGCCACGATCGACGGCACGCCTTACAACGGGGCTTCCACGGACATCGTCTACCCCATAAACCTCGATCTTGACGCCGGGGCGTCCGTGCCTGTCAGCGTAAACTTCACACCGACCACTGAGTCGGCAAATGATATCTCGCTGACCTTTTCGGGTACATTCGGTTCGGTTTCAGTCCAACTGCTGGGTACGGGAGTTGATGACATCCAGGATCCCTATCTGCATGTGATAATCAAAATCCCGTCGTACTTTATCGACTACGATATGGACGAATTGGAAGAAGTCTGGTTGCAGGGCGATGAATCCTACACATCGGAGCCCGGCCATAGCATCGTCGCCTGGGAATGGAGCATCGACGGCGTGCCGTTCGCGAACACGCCCAACACTTCGCACGTTTTTGCGCTTGGCGACACAACACTCAAGCTCACCATCTGGGATGACAGCACTCCGCCGCGGTCACTCAGCGGAACCAGCGTGATGCACATCGTGCCGGGCAATGGCATACCGGGCTCGATGGTGTTCTTTTACGAGTCCGCAAATCCGACGAACCTGTTGGACGCGGTCTTGCCTCCGGCCAGCTACGCAACCAAGTACTCCTCGATGTACTTGGCCGAAGTCGATGGCGTCATGCTCAACACTCCCTACACCGGAAACGTGATGGCAAAGTTTATGGCACAGGTCGATATCAGCGATGCGAGCACATACGACTTTGTCACGTCAGGCGGCTCTGACTCGCGGTTCTATTTCGAAGGCGCGCCTGTTACGGGGCCGATGAGCCTGTCGCCGGGCCGTTACGCCGTGGAAGCACGCTTTGCCGTACCCAACCTGGGCTACTTGCCTGGAAGCGCAATGTGGTCCAAAAACGGCGGGCCGTTCGAGCTGATTCCCCCCGAAGTCACCACGCACAGCCAACTGGGAATGAAACCCGTCATTAACGAATTGACGCCTGAAGGAGGCGCGGCCGGCGGGTACACGGTTCTCATCTACGGCGCCGGATACATTCCCCTGGATCAGATCGTGGTCCATTGGGGGGAAACCACACTTCCAAACGAAATGCTCATCGTACAATCTTCAGCCATTCGGTTTATTGCGCCGCCCGGAACCGGAACAATCAATGTCAGCGTGGAAAATCCCTACGGGGTGAGCAACGTCCGCACCTTTACCTACCTGTCAAAATAAGGCAACCGCGGAATCAGGCTGTGATGTGTTTGGCCGTGTCCGGGAGCCCTTGAGAAAAGGCTCCCGGTTGTTTTGCAGCTAACCTGGAACGAGGCGCCAGGCTATCATGTTGACGGCCCTTCAGGCCCAAATGCGGTAGCTTCGTGTACAAGTCTCGTCTCTTTTGCGAATCGCCGCGGGTGGCGGGACGGAAGATTGCAACGACATCCAGGCGTGGCTGCGAGAACTGGCTCACCGGAGCCTAGCGTAGATACCGCCGGGGATTGCCGCGTCGGCATGCCGCTGTCGCTCCATGCCTCCTGCTAATGACATGGCTCGGGCTTAACGTCATAAACTGCCTCACCGAGGCTCAGGGTAGATACCGCCGGAATTGCGCCGACTGCGGACGGTCGGTCGTCGGCGTTCCTCTATCGCTCCACACCTCCTCGCAATTACAGGTGGGGGACCGGGATTGCGTTGCATGTTTTTGGGGGAATCGCTGCCGGAGGCAGTGCGAGGCTCGCAATTGTAAATGTTAAATAATTCGAGGACGAAAATATCTATAATTTGTGGCCTAGCGAAAAGGAGGTATTTTCGTCCATGCGTAATAACAGGGAAGGGTTGCCGCGCCGGGGTTCCGGTGGGCTGCACCGCCTCGCGACAATGACTTGCTGAAAGGGATGGGAGCAATGCGGTTTCATTATGGAAATTCGGGGGACTTTATTTTCAGCCATTTTTCCCCTTGACACAGGGGACAAATTGTATTAAATTATTAATACAATTTGGAGGGCGATGGAACATGCTGATGCACGTGAATACACGCAATGGCGTGCCCATATACTTGCAGCTCATCACCCAGATAAAGCACCTTTTGGCCTCTGGCCGTCTCGCGACCGGCGCTGAGCTTCCACCTATCCGGAGCTTGGCGGAACAACTTCTGATAAACCCGAACACGGTAGCGCGGGCCTACCGAGAGCTGGAGAACGCCGGCCTGGTTGTAAGCCGCTGGGGAGCAGGCACTTACGTGTCCGACAAGGGCTGTCCGCTCGCCCAAGAGGAGCGAGTTCGGATTTTGTCGGAGCATATTGACGGGTTGCTGGCGGAGGCGTCGTCGTTAGGCGTTGATAATAAAGAGCTTATGGAACTGGTCGAGCAACGGCGGGCCGCAATGGCACAAGGCGCCAAGACGCAGAGGAGTGGGGCCGATGAATGAACAGGTGAGCACGAAAGAGACTCCGGTGAGGGTAATGGCGCTAACGCGGCAGTTCGGAAAGAAGACCGCATTGGACGACGTCAGCCTGGACGTGCCGCCCGGCCGCGTGTTCGGCCTCGTGGGCGAGAATGGGGCGGGGAAGACCACGCTGATGCGCCATGTGATGGGCCTTTTGCGGCCAACCGCCGGTTCGGTGTTCGTCTTCGGCTATGAACCGGTCAAACAGCCCGAGGAAGCCCTGATGCGGATAGGCTACCTCTCCGAAAACCGGGATTTGCCGAACTGGATGCGGGTGCGCGAGGTCATGGCGTTCACGAAACCGTTCTTTCCGGACTGGGACGACGGTTTTGCGGAGGAGTTGCGCGAGATGTTCGGACTCGACCCGGCCGCCAAGGTCAAATCGCTGAGCCGGGGTCAGCGGGCACAGCTCGGGCTGACCCTCGCCCTCGCCCACCGCCCGCCGCTGCTCGTGCTCGACGAGCCGTCCTCCGGGCTGGACCCGGTGGTGCGCCGCGACATCCTGACCGCCATCATCCGCACGGTTGCCGACGAGGGCCGCACCGTGTTCCTCTCCTCGCACCTGCTCGACGAGGTGGAATGTGTCGCGGACGACGTGGCTCTCCTTCATAAGGGGAAAATACTTTTTTCCGCCCCCCTGGAGGAGATCAAAGCCCGCTACCATTTCTTCACATTCCGGCTGAAAGACAACAACGGTCCGCCCCTCCTCCCCAAACAGGCCCTGGCGCTGCGCGAAACCGCCGGCGAATGGACACTGATGTGGAACGGCGAGAAGGAAGAGGCCCGCACCTTGCTCGCGGATAAGCAGGCCGCAATCGTCGAGGAATCCGCCCCGTCGCTCGAAGATATCTTCATCTCCCACATCCGGCCCGGCGATCCTGCCGCCATACCAATGAGCCCGGCCAAACGGAGGGTGTGTTAAATGAACTCGACTCGCACTCTGCTGCTCCATCACTGGCGGCGCACCCGCCTCTGGCTCATCCCGCCGCTGCTGCTCGCAGCCGCGTATACATTCGCCACAGGCAGCGAGATCGCTCACTCGACTCACATCGCCAGTGCTTGGAACGGGTTCCAGTTCAGCATGGTTGGCAAAGCGATCATATTGGTCGCCGGCATGTTGGGACTGGTGGTTGCCATGGGTTCCGGCGAAGCAAACGCTGCCTTCCCGCGTTACGCCCACTCCCTGCCCATAACCGACCGGCGGTGGTCGTTTTGCTACACCCTTTACAGCTTGCTGGCCATTTCCCTCCTGGCCGGCTTCATTACGACAGTTGACGGGCACATTTGGGATAAAGCAGTTGCCAAGGAGAAGTTGAGAGCCTCCGCAGTCGCAGCACGAGCTCGGAAAGCCGCCATAGAAAAAGCCCGAACGATGCCCCCCAAAGTTCCCCAGGAACTGCGGCGGGATGTGCAACCTCAACAGGGTTTACGGCAGGGGTTTAATCCGCAGGAGCAGCCAATAGCGGGCGCTGGACGAGCGCTCCAGATTATGAAAAGCCGCTTCCGAAATAATCCACCGCGCGTGATAAAAGCCCCTGCCAAAGTCAAACGACATGTCTGGGACAAGTACGGCAGGTGGAGTGAATTCATATTCTTGGTGAGCGTAACGTTTTTCGCAAACTCTCTATTCGTGGCGTTGACATTGATCCAGCGAGTACCACTGAGGGTCCTTGCGATAGCCGTGGCGCTTGTCACCGTACCCTCGGCCGGCTTCGCTGTTGATTTTTATTCGCTCTACCATGCGTCCGATTCGAGCCTCTGCGCTGTCGTAAGAAACATTTGGCCCTTCGCATTCCTGCTGGCGGGCATCCTGATGATGCACTTAACCGCAAAACGCGAACGGCATGGCGACAGGTCGCTCCACAGCGTCATGCAACTTTTGACGGGATTTGCAGGTAACTCACAGCGCCGTTTTGCCTCGCCCCAACGCGCCTTGGCGTGGTACGACTGGATGACATTCGGCCGTTACTTCATCTACGGCACGATTGGCATCGCGATTCCGTTGGCCGCGGCAGGCCTCGCTGACAATCGCGACCTGACCGGCGTGACCTTCTTGCCTGCTTGCGGTTTGGCGGGCCTTTACGTCGCGTACCGCCTTTACCATGGCGACCGGCACGACCACGATGCCTACCTCATCACCCTGCCCGTAACCGTCGAGCGCATCTCGAAATCGCGACTTGCCAATGTCGCCAGGGTTGGAATCACGGCTTTTGTGTTAGCCCTTTTGGTCGAAACAGCTACCATCGTCCTTGAATGGAATCATGGCCTGCCCAATGTGAGCGGGTTTGTTCTCCTTGGCCCCATTTGCGCCTGGACGCTTATCTGGCTGGTCGGTCCGCTGTTCTATCCAGTCATTGGCGGCTGGCTGCTGACAGCGGGCATCGCCGCTTTGGTTCAAGCGCTTTTCTTGCCCAAGGTGCAGTTCGAGCTGATAGCCGCCATTATGGGCATCAGTTTGGCCAGCCTGACCATTGCGGCTGCCACGTTCTGGCTTATACGCGCCGCAAAACGGCGGGGCCTGCTGTTCGGCTGGAACAAGCGGCTGGCCATCGCGCTCTGGGCGCTGACCGCGGCGGCTGCCGTGCCCGTGATCGTTGAGGAATCCCGCGGCGGATTCACAATCCCCATGCTCATCCTGCCGTTGTTCCTCTGCACCCTGCCAGCAATACCATTTATCGCCCTGCCCCTCGCCATCGACCGCTACCGGCACAGATAAAAACACTTTCTGCGTTCTAATAGGTCTAATCTTTCTCACAGTTATTATTTTAAACCTCCCTTAAGTCAATAAATTACCCCTTGTTTCGCAAAGAATATCGGCGCGGTCCTCCACTTTAAAACATAAAAATGGCACGTTCTTCAGCCATATAATACAGAGGTACTTGATAAAACAGGCGAGCAAAATGAAACGAACAGTGGGCAAGGACAACCGGCATTCAAAGTTCATCCTGCTTCGCACTTTGAGACCGCGTTCTGGTATTATGGCTGTAACCCTGCGTCTACATGATGTGCGCATAGGCTTTACGCTTTGTAAAGCCGAGGCAAACCCGGCTGATTGAGCTTTGACAGGCAGATTTGATGTAAAGGAGTCAGCAAGATGACGGACCGAATTCAGATTTTCGACACCACGTTGCGGGACGGCGAGCAGTCGCCGGGAGCGAGCATGAACGAGCACGAGAAGCTCCAGATGGCCCTGCAACTCGAGCGGCTCGGTGTCGACGTCATCGAAGCCGGATTCCCGATCGCCTCCCAGCAGGAGTTCGAGGGGGTCAAGAAAATCGCCGAGATCATTAAAGTCGCGCAGGTTGCCGGCCTTGCCCGCGCCGTGCCTCAGGACATCGAACGCGCGGCCACCGCGCTCGAAAAGTGCAACCATCCCGTGCTCCACACGTTTATCGCCACTTCCGACATCCACATCGAGCACAAGCTGCGGTCAACGCGCGAGAAGGTTTTGGAACGCGCCCATGAGGCCGTCACGCTTGCCAAAAAACTGGTGGGCCGTGTCGAGTTTTCCGCTGAAGACGCCACCCGCTCGGATTTGGATTATCTGGTAACAATCACGGAGATTGCAATCGCCGCCGGCGCCGACGTGGTCAACCTCCCTGACACCGTTGGATACACCACTCCGGCGGAGATCCGCCAGATGTTCGAGTACGTGATTTCGAAAGCCAAAGATGCCGGCAAGGTCATTTTCTCCAGCCACAACCACAACGACCTTGGGCTTGCCGCAGCCAATGCGCTGGCGGCCGTTTTGGGCGGCGCACGCCAGATCGAGTGCACCGTGAACGGCATCGGCGAGCGGGCCGGCAATACCTCGCTTGAAGAGATCGTGATGGCGATGCGCACGCGGCACGACGTATACCCCTTCAAAACGGGCATCGTCACGACTGAAATCTTCAAATCCAGCAAGATGCTCAGCAACCTTACCGGCCTCAATATCGCCTACAGCAAGCCGATCGTTGGCCGCAACGCGTTCGCCCACGAGTCCGGCATTCACCAGCACGGCATGATCGCCAACCAGAAAACCTACGAGATCATGACGCCGGAATCCGTCGGCCGGCCGCGCAGCGAACTGGTGCTGGGGAAACATTCCGGAAAGGCCGGGCTGGCGAAACGATGCGAAGAGTTGGGCTACCGGCTCACTGAAGAAGAAGTCAAGGGACTCTACCAGCGTTTCATCGAGTTGGCCGACCGCAAGAAAGAGGTTTTTGAAGACGACCTCCGCGTCCTCGTGGTGGCCATGCAAGACAAATCGTTCGAGGTTTACAAGCTTGCCCACGTCCGCGTTTCGGGCACGGATCCGGCCATGGCGCTGGTAAAACTGAAGAAGGGCAAGGAGGATTTTGTAGAAACCGCAACGGGCGACGGGCCGGTTGATGCCGCGTGCCTGGCCGTTGAACGCATCATGGGCGTCAGCGGCAAGCTCAACGACTTCTCCATCCGGGCCGCCACGCCCGGCAAAGACGCTCTCGGCGAAGCCCACGTCGGCGTCATCTTCGACGGCCGACTCTTCACCGGCACCGGCGCCAGCACCGACATCATCGAAGCCGCCGTTCAGGCCTACGTCAACGCCGCAAACAAGTTTGCCGCCCTTAAAAAATCGTGATGAGTCGCGCATGTTAGTTCTGATACGGCTGTTCATGCTCGCGGCGCCGTTTTTTCAGCTGGCGCCGGCGGAGATTGACGCTTATCTGGCCCGACTGAACGCTCAGCAGTGCGAGTACGGGGAGCGGGTGGCGAGCATAGCTCAACTGGCGCTGGGCACGCCGTATGCGGCCGACCCGCTGGGTGAAGGCCCGGGCGCACCGTATGATGCCGACCCGATAATGGATCTGACTCGGGCGGACTGCGTTACGTTTGTCGAGCAGGTTATGGCGCTGGCGGCGGCGAGTTCCTACCGGGAAGCTTTCGATACGCTTCAGCGGATCCGCTACCGCGACGGCAAGGCGGCTTTTGAAAAGCGCAACCACTTCATGATTGCCGACTGGGTGGCGAACAATACGTTCTGCCGCGACGTCACCGGGCAACTGGGTGTGGCAACGGAAGAAGTTACGCGCACCGTCGGGAGAAAACACTTTTTTACGCTCAAAAAGCTGGAGCAATTTGTCTCGGCAGCCGTCGATCCTGAAATAACGCTTGAGTATGCGCCTGTAGGAACCGTCGCCGCGGCGGAAAAGAACCTGCCAAGCCCGGCGCTCATTCTGCTAATTGGCAAGGTCGACTGGCTGTTCACGTTGCACTGTGGGCTGTATATTCGGGACGAAACCGGCGCGGGGCTGTTCTACAATGCAAGCTCAAAACGCGGGAAAGCCGTCGCGCTGCCTTTTTCCGAAGTTTTTCAAAACACCGAACGCTATATTGGTTTCACTGCGTATAAAGTGAGCTCGCCGGAGACGGTTTCAGTTCCTTCTGGCGAAGTTACGCCGGAGTGATTTCGACGACGCTGCCGTTTTTGATCGATTCAATCGCCGCAGCAAGGACTTTTTGAGCGGCGAGAGCGTCCGCCCCGGAACCATCGATTTCGGCGGGGGGTTCCCGCTGGGCAACCTGTTCGACGAACCGCTGAATGCGGTTACGGAACGTGTCTTCAAACCGCTTCTCGGTGAACGGGCCGAAGGGGGTGTTCGTGATGACTGTCTTTTCGGCGGAACCGGCCGGGTAAAAGGTGAGCTGGCCGAACATGTCCTCGAGCACGAAGCGCCCGGCTGTTCCGGCGACTTCGCATCGTTCCATGGGGTGGCCGCGCTCGATATCGTAGCTGCCGGTCAGGCCGCCGACGGCCCCGCTTTTAAACTTCATGCTGAAGTGGGCCGTCGACCAGATGGATCGCCCGGGCGCTTTCGCGGCAAAACACTGCACGCGCTCGATGTCGCCGCAGAAGTAGCGCATGACATCGACGGTGTGCGGATGCAGGGCCTTGATTTGGAACCATGGCGAGGTTTCGGCGGGGTTCTTGATCCACATGGCCATGTTCACAAACAGCAGCGAACCGAGCCGGCCGTCTTCGATCCACCTTTTTGCCTGGCGGGCCATCGGTGTGAACCGGTGGTTCAGGTTGATGCCGTAGCACAGGTTCTTGCGGCGGGCAAACTGGACCATCTGCTCGGCCTGGTGGATTTCGTTTGAGATGGGCTTTTCGCCCAGGACGTGGCAGCCGGCTTCGAGCGCCGTCATAGTGGGCTCGAAATGGTCGCTGCCGTACTCGTAACCGCCGGTTGTTATGCCGCAAATATCGGGCTGAAGTTGCCGGAGCATTTCGGCGGCGTCGTAGAAGGCGGGCACGCCAAACCGGGCCGCGGCGGCGTCTGCACGCTCGCGAACCACATCGCACACGCCCACCAACTCGCTCAGCCCAAACGAGTCGTACACGCCGGCGTGAAGATTCCCGATCGGCCCCATTCCTACCACGCAAACACGAACCACCGCTGTCTCCTCTGTGCCTGTTGCAAGGCTAAAGTTACTATAAATGTACCCTCTACGGCAATGGCTCTGCTGATAACATGCGGGGGCTTGGCTGCCAAAAAATGGCTCACCCGAGTCCTGGGATGATACCGACGGGATTGCCGCGTCGGTGTTCCGCTATCGCTGCACACCTCCTTGTATGTTGCTTTTTGCTCTTTTTTCTGACGAGATAAAGAGCAGGAGCTGGCAGAGGCGATGCCTCCCGGAGCGTCGATTGGACAGCTCGTTTGC
>Ga0272441_10002578_pt1 | contig 36344 bp, 9 predicted proteins | sample SSMProp6N_FD_193582 | JGI IMG/M metagenome (GOLD analysis project Ga0272441, IMG submission 193582) | Marine sediment archaeal communities from Little Sippewissett salt marsh, Falmouth, MA, United States - SSM-Prop-6N | ecosystem: Environmental > Aquatic > Marine > Wetlands > Sediment ...
CGCTCGCGGCGGTGGTCTTGACCCAGGCCTCAACGGTCAGGGCCTTGCCGCTCGGATTGGCGGGGAGCCCCACCTCGTAATACCCGGAATCCGACGCGGTTCGGCCGTACAGGTGGTACTCGATGGGTGTGGCGGTGAGTTTGTCCCAGCACACGTCGTCGCGGCAGTAACCGTAGAACTTCTGATCGCCGCCGTTGGTGTCGACGCTGATGATGCGACCGGCGGCCATGACGTGGGCCGGCGACTGCCACCACCCGCCCCACCCTTCCAGTTGATCCTTGCCCCAGATCCAGAAGGAGCGGTGGAACCACGACCCGTCCACGAACCCGTTGCAGGCAAACAGGTGCGCCCCGGTGCCGCTCTGGTCGCTGACGGCATACCGGGCCAGGTGCTGGCGCACGCCCGAGAAATCGAAACGCTGCGACCGCATGTAGACGTAATCGTCGTCGCAGGAAAGGATGTCGGGCAACGCCACCGGCATCCGCTTGCTGCCTTCCATGCGGGTCTGGAGGTTGTTGGCCGGGTTGTCCGGGTCGTACTGATTGTGGACGGTTTCGCTGATGAGTGCCCCCGTGTTCACGTTGAGCCTCAAGTACCGCAGCCCGCCGTCGAGGAACATGGACCGGCCGGCCACGCAGTGGACCTCCGGGGTGCCGCCGTTGTCGCGGACCAGCACGCTGCCGTGCAAGGGCCAGAGCGACTCGACCTGCTCGAACCCGCCGCAACGCCAGTCCATGGGCGCCGCCCGGTACCGCCAGGCCAGGTTGCCGGTGGCGGCCTCCAGGCAGTAAACGTATCCGTCGGCCGATCCGAAGAGGACGCGCCCGTTGTGAATGGTGGGCGGCGAATCGACGCGGCCGCCCGCCGTAAACGACCACAACCGGTCGCCGGTGGTCGCGCTGAGGGCGTAAACCCGATGGGCGTCCACGCCGCACACGTAAAGGCGTCCGGCCGCCACGGTCAAGGCGCTGAGCGGCCCACCGAGCGACGCCTGCCACGCCATCCGCAGCGCCGCCGGAACGGGCGAATCGACGCTTCCGCTACGAATGTTGTCGTGCCGATAGGTGGGCCAATCCTCCGGGCCGTTGGCCTCATCGGCGACCGAGGCCACGCTTTCGAGCCGTTCCGGCAGCGTGCCGGGCAGCGTGCGCGAGGGGCTCTCGGCCACCAGGGCGTTCAGGCCACGTAACTTCGATTGCAGGTAACAGGCGCAGTCGTGCGGGGGCATGTAGGTGAGCCCGTTGGCCGGGATCAGGCCGAACGAACACCCGCCGCGGGCCCAGTGATGAATCGTCCACTGCTGATCCTCGAGGTTGATGTACTCGGTCCCCGTCCACGAGGCCAGGAAGTACCGCTTGGTGGCCCGGGCCCGGTGGCACCGATGATGCATGTAATCGGGTGACCAGCCGCTCGGATACTCCGCGGACCAGGCGTAGTTGGGCAGGAAACTACCTTCGGCCGGCAGGCTGCCGTTGAGGAGGCTCCGCCCCCAGACCCGACCGTCGTCGCCGGAGTTCGCTATCCGGGCCGACCACGCCAGCGGCGTCGGGACACCCCCGACGTCGACCGGGATGACCACGAGATCCTCCGGCGAGAAGTGGCCGCCGTGCAGGTGGTAATCGGTGCCGGACCACCGGGTCGTGCCGTCGGTCTTCTCCAACGCGTACAGGCTCCGGTCCCCGCCGGCGAACAGCACCGTGTCGCCGTAGATAACCAGCGTCGGGCCGAAACTCCGGGGAATGTGCGTCTTGCGGCTGACGGCATCCTCTGACGTCCAGACGACCGCGCCCGTGGCCCGGTCCAGCCGCAAAACGTGGGTCCCGTTGTGGTAATACACGCTGTCGCTGTCGGCGGTCAGCGTCATCGGCATGATCGAGATGCCGGCGCGCGTCCAGAGGTGGTCGCCCGTGGAGGCGTTGACGGCCACGATGCTCTGGTCGTCCTGCGAATGCCAGCTCCACGCCGTGTCCTTGTTCCAGTTGCAGACGCGGTCGCGGCCCGAGGCGGTGTTGCGGTGCACGGGCAGGAACTCCGGGAACAGGGTATGCGGCTGGCGTGTCATGCAAACCAGCGTGTTGCTCGTGCAGACGAATTCCTCGGTGCCCGCCGTCTCCTCGTACGTCCGGAGCGTGAGGCCGGTCTCAGGGTCAAAGGCGCTGACGGGGGCGTCCAGGCCCATCGTGCAGTACACCCGCAGGCCGTCGGCCACGAGACGCCGGCTGAGCTGGGTGGCCCCGCTCTTGAACGGCCACAGGTGCGGGTGCCAGTGGTTGATGGACTTCTTCCAGAGCATGGCGCCGCTGTAGGCGTCGCGCGCCACCAGCCGCCAGACGGGTGTCAGGATGACATCGGCCCGCGATCCCTCGTCCATGACGTAGAAGAGTTTTCCCGCCGCCGACACCATCGCCGACAGGCTCGCCATCCGGTCGTGGTGCCGAGACCAACGCGGGCGGCCGACCCACTGCAGGTGCTTCGGCGGACCGGCCAGCTGGTCGCTCGAGACCGCGTTGTTCGACGCATCGTACATCGAGTGCGTCCAGTCGTCCCGGTACTCGGGATCGGCAGGGTCGGTCACCGGGCTCTTCGTGTACGACACCACCCAGTTCGCGCCGTCCCAGGTCACGAGTTTGCCGCCGGGCGCCAGGACGCGCTGGAGTTCCGCCGCCGACACGCTCTCGGGCTCTTCCACCACGAGCAGCGTGAAGAGGCTGTCGACGTACGGCAGGTTCGTGCCATCGTACGTATCGACGGACACCTGGCCATAGGGGCTGTTCCGCAGGCCCTGGATATACCCACGTGCGGTCGTCACATCTGCCGCGCTCGTGTCCAGACCGTGCACCAGGTAGGCATCGGTGGCGTGCAGGGCGCTGGTGAGCTGCCCATCGCCGCACCCCAGGTGCCCCACGAGGCCGCCCTTGACGCCGGAAACCGTAAGAATCTGGTCGGCGCTTTCGGCGGGCCCCATGGCCGGAGCGGGCGCCGGGGCGGGCGCGTTGCCGCCGGCGTTGTCGGCGACCACAATGCCACCGCCTTCGGCCGCGCCGTCGCCGGCACCACCCAAGGCCAGTAGCAGGTCGTCCTTGAGGTCGGCGGCGTCGGCTTCGGCCTCGCCCTGGACGGCCGCCCCGGGGGCGTGCGCCGCAAGCAAGGCGTCGGCGTCCAGCAGGCTCCGCATCGTGGCGTCATCCGGCCGGTACCCGCCCAGGATGCTGAGTTTCGTGGCGACCACGTACTTGGCAAGATCGACGGTGGCCTCGTCGGCCCCGGCCAGACCGCCCGGCAACCGGCCGTTCAGAAGGTCCGTCAGGGCGGCCTGATCATACGCGGTTCCGCCCACCGTCAGGCCGTCCAGGAGCCAGTCGCCCGTGTGGGCGAGCCAGTAGTCCGGCGTCTGCGGCGCGGCAGCGCCGGAAATGGTCCCGAGGGTACCCTCGGCCGACCCGTCGAACGCCACCGTGAACCGGCCCCCGAACGTCGAATTCTGGCTGGTGACCGCCATGCCGAGTTCCGGCCCCAGGATGCCGGCCAGGCTGCCGCCGGTCGTCTGGAAGTGGAAATCGTACCGGTCCGTCCGATCCTCGCCATTGGCATAGCCGAACCCGCGAATGGCGCCCGTCAGCAGAACCTCGTCGTACTCGGCAACCCCGTCGCCATCAACGTCGATCGAGCCGGTGACGATGAGGTCCTCGGGGCCCTCGCTCGCGGTCACGCCCTCGGCGTCGAGCGGAACCGAAAGCCGAACGGCCCCCGGCCCGTTGGCGCCGGCCACGTGGCCGGTGGCGCCCAGTTTAAGGCCGACCAGCGGGGCCGACATGCCCAGGATGCCCGCCTCATACTGCAGGCGTCCCCCGTTGCCGAACAACACGAGGGGCCCCTCGTAGGAGACGTCGAGCAGCGCCGCGCCTGCACCCGCCGCCAGCGCCAGCATTATCAGGCCGGCGGCCCATCCACGTTTGGTCATTGCGTGCATCGTCACCCTCATTCCAGACCCCATCCCTTCACCCCCGCTCGCGTGGCCACGGTATGCCGCCGCGGCCCACAAGCGACGTAGCACGACGCGCACGCACCCCTCTCCGTGGCGCGTCGTCGATAGAGAATCCCCGTGTGTATCCGGTAACCGGCGGAAATGACATCGGCTGGCATGCAAGGTGAATGCCCGACGGCCCATCGTAAGTATTCCCGAATCGGGCCGATTGTCAAGCGCGAAGGCCCTGCAGCCAGCCCGCCGCCCCTTCCGTCATGCCCACCGCCACGCGGCCTATCGCCGCCTCGGCGCCGTGGGGAGCCGACCGGCGGTTGCGTCCACCGCACCTGGTTCAGGCCCACCGGCGGCGAAGCAGCATCCCACCCACACCAAGGCCCAGAAACGCCAGCGTGGCGGGTTCGGGAACGATGGCAATGTAGTTCCGCGCCACCTGGCCCTCGGTCAGGGCCTTCGGATAGAAGCGGAAAACGGCAATCTGGCCATCGAACACCGTTGAGGTGAAGGCGCCGTTGTTCGCGCCGGCGACCGTTCCAACCACCTTCCCCAGGGCCGCCCCGTCGCTGCCGGACCAATCGACCCCCGTGTAACCGGTCTGGACGGCCTTGAGGTACCCGTTGACATACAGGAGAACCTCGTCGGCCTCGAAGTCGACAACACCCACCACCTGGATGAAATCGCCCGAGTCGATGCCGTCGTCGCCGAGATCCAGGTCGAAGGCCAGCGTGGGTCCGCTGCTGTCCTGGGTGGCGAACTCGACGAGATCGCCGTTGAGACGGATGGCCGTGCCGTCCACGTTGCCGCCCGTCTCAAACAGGACCGCCTTGCCCGAGAGGGCCTCGGGCTTGAACCAGAGTTCGAAGGTGGCGCTGCGGGCGTCGTAGCCGGCGTTCGGAAGCACCTCCTGCCAGGAATCCAGGCTGCCGCCGCCGGGGTGCGACCCGCCGGACCCGGCGCCGCTGAAGTCAAAGGCCGCCGTGATACCCGGGTGGCCGCTGACGCCGGTCGTCAGGAGGTTGGCATTCGTGAGGCTCCAGCCCAGGTCGGTCGAGGCGCCGCTCTTGGCCAGGGTGCCGATCGAGTCTTGCCAGTCGGCGCTGCCGACGGCGCCCGCGGCATCGTAATTGAGCATGACGCCCAGCGTCGGGTCCCAGGCCGTGGCATCGTGCGTAATGCCGCGCCAATCGCCGGTGGCGGCCACGTAATGGCTTTGGACCTGCCGGCCATCGAGGCCCGCGTTGTACAGGGCCACGTCGTCAATGGTGCCGGCGAAATAGTACCCGTTGCCGCTGGCGCCTTCGCCGGGCGAGCCCGTTGCGACGAAGCGGCAGGCGTCCTCCATGCCGCCGATGGCGATCTTGCCGGTGTGCACGTTGAGCGGAGCGATGTTCTTGGCGGCGCCGAACCAGGCGCCGTCGAGCAGGCCGGCCATCAGGTCGGTCGTGTCGTCGAACGAGAGGACGACGTGGTGCGTCTCGCCGGCCGTCACCGGCGCGCTGAGATACTTGAACATGCCGGTGCCGTTGGTGTTCCAGGCGCCGGCGTACAGGGTGTCGGCTTCGACGTAGACGGCCATGCCGTTGCCGCTGCCGCCCTCTTCAAAGAGGACCTGGCGGTCGGTAACGGCGTCGGCGTTGAACCAGAGTTCGATGGTGCGTTGGGCCTCGGTGCCGCTGGAGTTGATCTCCGGGTGGTTCGGGACGACGACGCGGTCGTCGGCGCCGTCGAAGGCCGCCGCATCGTTGCGGGCGTCCGGAATCAGGGTGCCGGCCCGCTGCGTCACACCGCCGGTGTACGTGCTGGTGACGGCGTCTCCGAGGCCCACCCCGCCGGGGGTCGTCTGCGGCGTGGCGAGGTTGACGGCCAAATTCCGTGTGTCGTCGGTCTCGCTGAGTTGCCAATAGGCGATGGGGGCGTCGGCCAGGACCATCCGGCCGTACGCGTCGGCCCCGGCATCGCCGCCCAGCAGGTGGGCACGAACGCGAGCGACCGACAAGGCCTCGTTGTACACCGATACCTCGTCGAGCGTGCCCGCAAAGAAGTAGGCGGTGGCGGCCGTGTCGTTGCCGCTGATGTACTTGCTGGAAACGCTCTGGGCCGCAATGCCGACGTCGTCGGCGTGGCCGTCGAGGTAACCCACACCCCCGGCCTGGCCAACCGGCGAACCGTTCAGGTACCCCGTCATCGTGCTGCCGGCGCCGTCGAGCACGAGGACGAGATGGTTCGTCTCGCCGGCCACGACGGGCGCAGAGATGAACTTGGCAAACTGGTTCGTGCCCCGGCCACGCCACGCGCCCACGACCACGTCGCCGCCCTCCAGGTACAGGTTCAGGCCCGTGGTGGTGCCGCCTTCCTCGAACAGGACCTGGCGGCCGGTGGGGTCGTCGGCGTTAAACCACAACTCGACCGTCCGCTGCGGAATGTTGCTGCTGGTATTGATCGCACTGTCGGGGATGGCGATGAACTGGCTCTGCGCGGCGTCGAACGCCACGGCGGCATTGGCAGCCACGTCGGGCACGAGGCTGGCCTGGCCCACCGCCGGCGTATTCTGGTACGTGCCGTCCACAGCGGCCAGCGTCCCTTCGCTCAAGGCAGCCTGGGAGGCGGCCGACTCGTTCAACCGCCAGTAGGCCACCGGGGTATCCGTGAGGACCTGCGTTTCGTAGGGGTCCATGGCGGCGCCGGCGAGTTGCTTGATGGCCAGGGGGGTCAGCACGTGGTCGTACAGGCGAACGTCGTCCATCGCACCGGCGAGGTACTTCATGCCCGTCTGACTTCGGCCGGCCACGGTGACGGGTTTCTCGTTGGTATCGCTGTCGGAGGCGTCGATGTCGGTATCGACGGCCACGCCGACGGCGGCGCTGACGCGTTCGAGGCCGCCGTCCACCCAGTGCCGGACGTCCGTGTTGTTCGTCCCGCTGAAGGTCGAGACGACGTGATGCCAGTTGCCGTCGGCGATGTTCGTGGTGCCGGTCAGGTTGCCCCCCTGGGCCTCGGTTCGGACGGCGCCGAGAACCCGGCCGCCGGTGGCGTCGTTGTTGACACGGATATGGTACTTCTGGCCGTTCTCGGCCTCGTCGCCCCAGGCCACAAGGCCGTTATCACCCGTATCGGTGGTGCGGACCCAGAAGGCGACGGTGCGGTCGTCGGCCCCGCCGATGCCGGGCAGCCCGTTGGTGGAAACGACGTCGCCGGTGCCGTCGAACGCGATGGCCCAACTCGTGCCGCCCGAGGACGCCGGGACCGGGGCCAGGCCCGTGTCGATCCACGTCGGGTCACCCTCAAGGGTGCCGGTCCAGCCGTTGCCGGAGGCGTCGGCGGTCGTCGAGCCGGAGCCTTCCTCAAAGGTCCAGTGGGCCATGAGGCCGGCGTCGGCTGAGGTGGTAAGGGCCAGGCCGATGATCAGGACGGCCAGAATGCGGAGAGACACACCAAGCGTCGGGCGGCTCATGACAGCCTCCGTGCACGGGGCCCGGCTTAACCGGGCGCTGTTCAGCTGGCACTACCCCCGTGCACGTGCCGTCTGAACCGTCCCTCCTGGCACGTGCAACACGAGAAGTATACCGCATGCCACGCGATTGTCAAACCAGGACGCCGGGTTCCCGGGCCGAGAAAGCCCCCTGCTGCGGCAACGCGGCCAGCCCACCCGCTTCCTCCCCCCAGCCTTGGCCCCTTCACCGCCTTGGCCGACGGCAGGGTCGCCGGAGCACGTGATCGGCACGCCGGCCTGCGTATCTCCTTGCCAGCCAAGCGATTCGCCCGTATGCTTCGTATAGACTCATGAGCGGGGGGCGAATACGCACCGTACGGGTGGAGGTTGTCTTGATGCGAATCGGGATGTGGGGTCTACCACTTGTCGTCGCCGTTGCGGTAGCGCTGGTCTTGGTCGTGGTCGTGGAGGCGCAGCCGGCCAAGGCCGCCACCGCCCCCCACGCGAAGAAAGACACGGGGGCTCCGGTTCCGCCCAAGCCGCCCCGTGCGAAGAAAGACACGGGGGCCCCGGTTCCGCCCAAGCCGCCCCGTGCGAAGAAAGACACGGGGGCCCCGGTTCCGCCTATGGCGCCGCCGGGTGTGCGCATCCTGTCGCGCGAGGAGAAGATCCAGCGCCGGTTCGAGAGCCTGGCCCGGGCCTATACGCTGAGGATGGAAAGCCCGGACTGGATCCTGCGGTGCCTGGCCGTCATCAGCATGGCCCGCCTGCCCACCGAGGAAGCCACCGCCACCCTAATCGAACGTCTGGAGCGCGAGAGCAAACCGGTCGGCAAACTCGTGGTGTGGCAGGCCCTGCTCAGCCGGGCCAGCCAACTCTCGCCGGAGCAATTCGACACGTGGCAGAAGCAGACGGGCAAAATGCAGGATGACAACCTCTTCAACGGCGACCTGCGGATTGGCCTGCTCGAGATGCTCAGCGCCACTCCCCTGACACCCGAAAGCCGGCGCACCTTCCAGAACCTCTTCAAGACCACCAACAGCCTGGACTCCGGCGACATCCCCACCCTCATCGCCATGGGCCGGGCCCTGAAGGCCTGGGGCGACGCCGCCCTCGTGGACCAGGTGCTGCGCGGCCTGGGGTCGCCGAGTACGGCCGTCCGGGCGGAACTCATCCTCCAGGCCGCCGGCGTCGAGGTTCCCTGGACCCGCACGCCCAAGGCCCGCCAGGTATACGCCGAATGGTGGAAGGCCAACCGCGACGCGTTCACGGCGTCGGAGCCCACCGCCACGGGCTGGAAGCGGTTGAAACCGCAGTTCGTCTGGGGACCCGTGGACCCGAAGACGATCGACCTGGCCGACACGTGGTGGCACGACGAACTGGAACTGGGCCATCTGCAACTCCAGAACTTCGACTTCGCGCTGGCGGTCGATTGCAGCCGGTCGATGCGGCCGGAAATCGAACGCCTGAAGCGCGACATGGCCATCATGGTGGCCGCCTTCCGCCTCGTGGCCCGCGAGCCTCGGATCGGCCTGACGCTGTTCGCGCCCGGCGGCCTGACCGAGGGCATGCCCCTGACCTCCGACTTCAACCTCCTGGGGGCCTTTCTGCGACAGGCGGACATCTTCGGCCCGGCGGGCGACGAGGCATGGGACCTGGCGCTCGAGCGGACGGTGGCCGGCAGCAAGTGGGTGGCCCAGGGCCAGCACAGCCGACGCTTCATCGTCCTGATGAGCGACGAGCCGATTACGCGGGCCGAGTTCCTCAGGGCCTACACGTTGTCCGTCGGGGCCGGCAAGGCCGGGTTCAAGATTTACGGCGTCATGATCAAACCCCCCGGCAATACGCGCAACAACCCGCTCTCGGTGCCGTTCAATCGTACCGGTGGCACGGTGCCCGGGGTGCCGGGCGACGGCAAACCGAAACTGCCCGGCGCCGTGCCGTCGCGCGGCGCCAAATCCTGGCAGTACTACGACGACATCGCCGACGCCACCGGCGCCTTGGCCATCAACGTCCAGGTGCCCCAGGGCGGATGGGGCCTCGGCATTCTGCCCTCCGGCAAGAGCATGGGCAAGAACACCAAGGCGGTCAGCCCGATGGCCGTTGCCCCCCTGTACCCGGGAGGCGGGCCGACGAACCGTGTCCTGACGATGGTCCTCCGCGACGCCATCAACCCCCAGTATGCCGACCGGGTTGAACCGTTCGTTAAGATCCTCGTCGCCTACTGCCAGGGTTACGCCAAGAGCCCGCCCGAGCAACGCCAGTGGGGCACGCCCAACAAGATGGAGCCCAACTACAAGGGGAGACCCATACCCGCCGCCAAGCAACCCACCCAGGCCAAGCCCGAGGCCAAACAACCCGGCAAGAACGCGGGCAGAACCGGCGCGAAGAACAAGAAGAACGGTGGCAAGAAGAAGAACTGACCGCTGCACGCCACGGGCCCCGGCCCAACGGGGCCCGTTACCGCCTTACGCCCGATCAGCGTCGGGGCTCGGTTTCGGGGCCCCCATGCCGCAGCCTACAGCGTGCTGGCGTGAATGAGGATGTTGGTGGCCACGGCCTTGGCATCCTGCGCGTCGTAGCCCCGGCACTCGTAGGCGTTGTAACCGGTCGTCGAGAAGACGATGTCGAACGGGCTGTACACACCGACGAGTTTGTTTCCATCGTAAAGGCCCATGAGTTCGGCATGGGCTCGGCCAAGCCGCGCCACCCGCAGCGCCCGCGTGAACTGGACGTCGGAGATAAGTCCGAAGCCCTTGGCGCCGCCGTCGAACCGGCCGCTCAGCATCGCGTCGGTCTGGGGAATACGCTTGAGGGTCAGGCCCATCGCGAGGCAGAGTTTCTGGAAGGCGCCGCTGAAGGCGGCGTTTCCGCCGGCGGCTTCGGCCCACAGGAACCCGCCCTTGGCCAGGTAAGCCTTGAGGGCCTGCTGCTGGTCGGCCGCCATGGGGATCTCGCCCGGCCCGGTCAGGTAGGCGATATCGGCGCCGGCCAGCGCGTTCGGCGTCGTGCCGGCATTGTTGACGGTTACGCTGAGGCCGGCCTTGTTGCTCGCGTAGTCTCGCACGTTCTTCCACCCGCCGTAGTTGCGATTCGTGAGCCACCCTGCCCCGTCGTACTTGACCCGCACAACCTTCAGGGACTTCTTGCGTCCGGCCGTGACCTTGCCGGTGAACCGCTCCTTCTGCTGGGACACGCGCGACTCGAGTTTGGACCGCAAGGGCCTGCGGTCGGTGGCGTACGTGAAGAGATTGATGCCCCAGTCGAAGAGGTACTTGCGGCCGGCCATGGCCTTCGTCTGCCACGGGCAGCCGATGTCGTCCATGGCGTGGAAGAGAAACGTGCGAAGCCCGTCGTGCATACCGAAGATCTCGGGTCGCCTCGTCAGCGAATGCGGCTCCTTGTACGACGGGTGTTCGGGCCCGAGGGGTTTGAGAGCCCATTCGGGCCACAACTCCTTGATGAAGTCGCGGGCCCACTTGCGTACGTTCTGGTTGCCGCACGAAGCCTCCAGCAGGATCGTGCCGCCGGTGTCGGTGAATTCGCGGAGCTTCTTCTTGTGGGCGTCGCTGAATTCGGGAATCGACTCGGGCGTGATAAACAGGACGGGGGCGTCGTGCAACTCGTCGACGGGGGCCCGCAGACTCACGATCTGCCACTGGAACATCTGCTCTTTCACGTGCTGGATGTAAGCCGTCAGGTTGGCAATGTCGCGGCGGTGGGCGTTCCAGACGCCGTTGAACTCGAGTTTGTTGAACAGGATCGGCGCGCGGCCTTTGAACAGGAACAGCGTGGCGAAGCACGTCTCGGGAATGGGCCCGGCGTGGCCGCTCCAGTGCCCGCCCTGCTGCTGCCGCACGAGCAGGGTCGCGCCTTCCTTGAACCAGTTGTGCGTGCCGAAGTACTTGTAGCCGGCGGCGATGCCCACGCGTTCCACGCTGTACAGCCAGTAGTACTGGTGTCGGTCGTGGGGATGCTGGGGGTTCTTGTTCGGGGTGAAGTTCTTTTCGAGCCATCCGAGCGCGGCATCGACGCGGCGGTCGAACTCGCCGCCCACTTGGCGCGACCGGCCGGCCGCACACGGGCACCCGCTGGCCAGGTTCAGGTTGTCCATGGTGATGAAGATACTGGCCAGGCCTGCGGCCGTCATCGACCCGCGCGTGCCCTTGTCCGTGAGGGTGTAGCCCCACCCCCCGTTCTTGCTCTGGCCCTTGAAGTAGAGGGCCTGGGCCCGTTGCCAGACGATGTCGGGAATCTCGCAACCAGCGAGCGCCGCTTCGCGCAGGGCCAGGATGGCCATCTGCGTGTTCGAGAAATCGAATCGCCCCCCCTGGCCACCGAGCGACGAGTAGTTCCAGCCGCCGTGCGAGCCCTGGGCCTGGCACAGCCACATGGCGTCGATCTTCATGGCCTTGCGGACAGCGTCGCGCCGTATGCCGGAGAGTTTCCGCTGGATGTAGGCGTACGCCATGCACCGCATCGAGATGGCGTAGGTGTAATCGAGGTTCCGCGCGAGCAGGGCCTTCAGGCCGTTCTCCACAACCGGGCGATTCGGATGAACCCCCGTGTACACGAGCGTGAAGACGGAAATCTCCGTCAGGCCGCACGGCACCGAGGAATGGTTCCGCTTCGTTTCTTTCCAGGAGCCATTGCCCTGCTGCTGCTTGGTAATCCAGTTCTGGGCATCCTGGATGGCCTTCAGGACCTTTTGGTCGGTCAGGCCACCGCCGCCTGACGGGGTCTTCGGGGCGGGCTTACCTTTCTTGGCCGCCGGCTTCTTCTTGGCGGGCTGGCCCGCCAGCGCAGCCGGACCCGCCGTCGCAGCCAACAGGGCGACAATCAGAGACACACACACCGTTCGACGCATGGGCACTCCCTCTGGCCTGATGCTTCGGTCCCCCCCACTGGATACGAGCCGGTCCGCGCCGCGTCCTAGGCCGCGCCGCGCCGACCGCCCCTGAAGAGGCCTCGCCTCCTGTCGTGGAGCCTTATCATAGCGGCGGCCCCCGCGCCGGGCCAGTCCATATCGGCACGCCCCCGGCACCCCGTACGCCAGACCCACTTCTGTTCGCGGACGGCCCGGAATCGGCGGCGTGCCTTCCGACACTCCTGTCGGCCGGTACGCGTTCCCGGCGTGGGCGTAAGCGTAACGTAAATGGGTCGGATTAGCCAGCGCCGGACGGCACGGCCCGCCCGCCGGCGCCGTGCCGGCCGGGGCCGATGGCCTGCCGTGACGCAAAACATACTGGCGGACGCGTACGGTTCTACGGTACGCTCCAATAAGCCGCCCCGGGCATGCGGGGCCGGCCAAACCGTAACCCCGAACACGAGTCGTGGAAAGGAGCACGAATCATGGGTCTTGGCAGACGTGCCTTCCTGAAGCGCGCCGGCGCGATGGCGGCCGGCGCCCTGGGCTGGGTCGGTGCGGCCGCCGCCGCAACGAGCCCCCGCAAGCCCAATGTCCTGCTCGTCCTCACCGACGACCAGGGCTGGGGCGACCTCGGTGTCCACGGCAACCGGAACCTGAAGACGCCCCACATCGACACCCTGGCCCGCGACGGGGCGCGCCTCGACCGCTTTTACGTGTGCCCGGTCTGCTCGCCCACGCGGGCCGAACTGCTGACCGGTCGGTACCACGTCCGCGGCGGCGTGTACAGCACGTCGACGGGAGGCGAACGGCTCGACCTGGACGAGAAAACCATCGGCCAGACGTTCAAGGCCGCCGGATACGCCACCGCCGCCTTCGGCAAGTGGCACAACGGCATGCAGTGGCCGTACCATCCCAACGCCCGCGGCTTCGACGAGTTCTACGGCTTTTGCTCGGGGCACTGGGGCCATTACTTCAGCCCGCAACTGGAGCACAACGGAAAACTCGTGCGAGGCCGGGGGTACATCAACGATGACATGACCGACCACGCCCTGGCGTTCATCGAGGCGAACCGCGACCGGCCGTTCTTCTGCTACCTGCCCTTCAACACGCCGCACAGCCCCATGCAGGTGCCCGACGCCTTCTACGCCAAGTTCGACGAGGCCGACCTGGCCATGCGGCACCGCGACCCGAAGAAGGAAAACCTGCTGCACACCCGGGCCGCCCTCGCCATGTGCGAGAACATCGACACCAACATCGGCCGGCTCCTGGCACGGCTCAACACGCTCGGCATCGCCAACGATACCATCGTCGTCTACTTCAGCGACAACGGGCCGAACGGGTGGCGGTGGAACGACGGCATGAAAGGCAAGAAGGGGTCGACGGACGAAGGCGGCGTGCGGTCGCCCTGCTTCATGCGCTGGCCCGGGCACATCCGGCCGAAGACCACGATACCCCAGATCGCCGGCGCCATCGACCTGTTGCCCACGCTGGCCGAGATGACCGGCATCCCGCGCGTGGGCACGAAGCCGCTCGACGGCACGAGCCTGGCCCCGCTGCTTGCAGGCAACACCGCCGGTTGGCCCGACCGCATGATCTTCTCGCACTGGAACCGACGCGTCAGCGTCCGCACCCAACGCTACCGCCTGGACCATCAAGGGAAACTCTACGACATGGTGGCCGACCCCGGCCAGAACCGCGATGTCGCCAAGGATCACCCCGACGTGGCCGGCCGCCTCAAACAAGCCGTCGACCGCTGGAAGGCCGAGGTGCTGAGCGAGTTGAGCCGCGAGGCTCGCCCCTTCCCCGTGGGATACCGCGCGTTTCCCGTCACGCACCTGCCGGCCCGCGACGGCGTACCGCACGGCGGCATCCAGCGAAGCGCCCGTCCGCCCAACTGTTCGTTCTTCAGAAACTGGACCAAGACCGACGACCGTATGACGTGGGACATCGAGGTCGCCACGACCGGCCGGTACGAGGCCGTGGTCCACTACACGTGCCCCGAGGCCGACGTCGGCAGCACGGTCGAACTGGCGTTCGGCGACAGCCGCGCCCGCGCGAAGGTAACCGAGGCCCACGCCCCGTCGCTCGTCGGCAAAGCCGAAGACCGCGCCCCGCGCATCGAATCGTACGTCAAGGATTTCAAGCCTCTGCCACTGGGCACGATGGACCTGAAGGCCGGCCGAGGCGACCTCGTGCTTCGGGCCCTGACCATCCCCGGCCGAACCGTCATGGACGTCCGCTACGTCGTCCTGACGCTGCTCGATTGAAACGGATCACGTGGGCGTTGGGCGGCCGGTCTCCGTGCCGACCGCGCACGACCGCCGTCCCCGCGTGTTGGCGCAAGTGGGCGGAACAAGGAGACGCACCGTGCGGATCACGAGACGCGCGTTCGTAACGCGTGCCATGGCCGGCGCCCTGACTGCCGGCGCACTGCTTCGTACCCGCGAAGCCGCCGCCACGCCGGCCGAGCGGCCCAACATCGTTTTCCTGATGGCCGACGACCACCGCGCCTATGCGCTCGGCTGCATGGGCGACCCGCACATCCGGACGCCCAACCTCGACCGGCTGGCCGATCAGGGCGTCCTGTTCGAGCGGTGCTACGCCACCAGCCCGCTCTGTATGGCCGGCCGGGCCACCGTCATGACCGGCATGTACGAGTACAAGACCGGGTGCAACTTCCAGACGGGCCAACTCTCGGCCGACGCCTGGAACCGCTCGTACCCCATGCTGCTGAAGCGTGCCGGCTACCGCATCGCGTTTGCCGGCAAGTGGGGGTTTCCGCTCCAGGTCAAGGACTACGCCAAGGCGTTCGACACGTGGGGCGGCTTCGAGGGAGCGGGGCAAGGGTTCTATCAAACCGGCAAGAACCCCGCCATGAGGCCGTACGCCAATGACTACCCGCACGTGACCCGTGCGCTGGGCGCGTTCGGCCGGGACGTCATCCGCGAGTCCGTCCGGGCCGGCAAGCCGTTCTGCCTGTCGCTGAGTTTCAAGGCCCCCCACAAACCGCACAACGTCATCGACCCCGACGACCGCAACCTCTACGAAAACGTCACGCTTCAGAAGCCGCCGAACTGGGGGCCGCCGTACCTTGCCAAACTCCCGACCCAGGCCAAACTCGGCCGGCAGTACGTCCAGCGCGACGAATGGGACGCAGACCACTACGCCGACCACATGCGGGCGTACTACCAGTTGATCAGCGGCGTCGACGCGGCGGTCGGCATGGTCCTGGCCGAGTTGCAGCGGCAGGGCGTGGTCGACAACACCGTCGTCATCTACACCTCGGACAACGGGTACTTCTGCGGCGCGCACGGCCTCCAGGGCAAGGTCTTGCCGTACGACGACGCCGCCCTGGTCCCGCTCATCATCCACGATCCGCGTGCCCCCTCGGCCGGGAAGCGGCTGCGGTCCGAGGCGGTGGTCGGGAACATCGATTTTGCCCCGACGATGCTGCGCCTGGCCGGCCTGGACGCGCCCGAGCAGATGGACGGCCGGTCGTTGGTCCCACTTTTGGACGATCCCTCCGGCCGCGTCCGCGAGTCGATCCTGGTCGTCCAGAACTGGGGGTGGGCCGACAACGACCATAACAAGGGGCTGGCCGTCGCCACCGAAGACTTCAAGTACATCCACTGGTGCTACGCCGACCGGAACGTGCCGCCCGCCGAGGAACTCTTCGACCTCGCGAAGGACCCACGCGAAACGGCGAACGTCGCCGCCGACCCCGCCTACGCCGACGCCCTCCGGCGCCTGCGCGGCCTTTACGATACGCACCACGCCCATTGGTCCGAGCACTGCGTAAACCAGCAGAACTACACCCGGCACCGTGAGATCTTCAGCCGGCACGTGCCGTGGCAGGAGAAGGCCTACCGCGCGCTCCACACCAAGGGCAAAGGCGCTCACCGGGCGCTGGGGACGGTTTACCGGGAACTGACCGGTCACGAACCGCCCGACGAGTAGAACCGACGTGACGTGCCGGATCGCGAAACAGGCGCCGACCCGCCAAGCGTGAACCTGAGAACACATTGCAAGAAAGAGAGAGAACATGAACTGCAACCGACGCGAATTCCTCCACCGCACCGCCGCAGGCGCACTGGCCGGCGCGGCGCTGCTTCGCAGCCAAACCGTTGCCGCCGCGCCACGCCTGGCCGACACGAAACCCAACATCATCCTGATCGTGACCGACGACCAAGGCGTGCAGGACGTCTCCTGCCACGGCCATCCGCACCTCAAGACGCCAAACATGGACCGCTTGGCGCGCGAGGGCACGTCGTTTACGGATTTTCACGTCTCGCCCACGTGTTCGCCGACCCGGTCGGCGATCATGAGCGGCACGTACCCGTTTTACTGCGGGGTCACGCACACCATCCGTGCCCGGGAGCGGCTCAACAAGCACTTCACGATCCTGCCGCAGGTCCTGAAGCAGGTGGGCTACACGACCGGCATCTTCGGCAAGTGGCACCTGGGCGATACCGCCGGCAAAGCCGCCACCAGCGGGCTGCCCTACCGGCCGGACCAGCGCGGCTTCGACGAGGTCTTCGTGCACGGCGGCGGCGGCGTGGGGCAGCGGTTCGACTACGGCGGCGACTACACGCCCGGCCAGTCGTACTTCAACCCCACGCTCTTCCATAACGGAACGATGGAGAAGACGGAAGGGTACTGCACCGACGTGTACTTCCGCCAGGCGATTCGGTGGATCGGCCAGCGAAAGGGCAAACCGTTCTTCGCCTACATTCCCACCAACGCCCCCCACGGGCCGCTCAAGTATGCCCCGGAGGACGCGCAGAAACCGTACAAGGACCTCGCGGCCCAGTGGAAGCAGGCACCCGTCTACTTCGGGATGGTGGCCAACATCGACGAGAACATCGGCCGACTGCTCGCCTTCCTGAAAGAGCAGAGGCTGGATGAGAACACGCTGGTCGTCTTCCTGACGGACAACGGGCACAGCGGCGGGGCTACCAAGGTGTACTCGATGGGTCTGCGCGGCGGCAAGAACTCGCCGTACGAGGGCGGGACCCGCTCCGCCTGCTTCTGGCGATGGCCGGGCAGGCTCCCCAACGGCCGCACGATCGACACCTTCGCCGCCCACATCGACCTGCTCCCGACCTTCGCCGAGATGGCCGGCGCCCAACTCCCCACCACGCACGAGGTGCACGGGCGGTCGCTGCTTCCGCTGCTCAAGGACCCCAGCGCCAACTGGCCCAATCGCTACCACTTCGTCCACTGCGGCCGATGGGCCGCCGGTAAGGCCGACGCCAGCAAGTACGCCAAGTGCGCCGTCCGCAACGAGCGGTTCAAACTCGTGGACAACACCGAACTCTACGACTTGGCCAACGACCCCGGCGAGAAGCAAAATGTGATCGGCCAGCACCCCCAAGTCGTGGCCGAGTTGCGGGCCGCCTACGATAAATGGTGGGCCGAGGCCCGCAAACACTTCGTGAACGAAAGCGGTGTATGAAGGAGCAACCGATGAGCCAAATGGGGCCCCTGACTCGTCGCCGGTTTCTGGCATCGACTGCCGCGGCGCTGGCGGCCACCGCAGCGCCCGCCGCACGCGGGGCCGCCTCGCCCGACGTGCCGTCGTATCTGAAGGACCACGCGGCCCTGTACGCCCGCGACCCGCACGCCGCAGCGCTTGCGTGGTTCAAGCAGGCCCGGTTCGGCCTCTTCATCCACTACGGCCTGTATTCGCTGTGCGGCGGCGAGTGGAAGGGCAAGCCGGTCACCACCAGCCGCGGCGGCGCGGTGGCCGAGTGGATCCAACTCCACGGCCGCATCCCCATTGCCGAGTACGCGCATCTCAAGGACCGCTTCACGGCCGAGGCGTTCGACGTGGACGCCATCACGGACCTTGCCCTGGCCGCCGGCATGCGGTACGTCAACCTCACGACGCGGCACCACGACAGTTTCTGTCTGTTCCGGACGAAGGAGACGGACTTCCAGTCCCTGACGAGTCCGGCCAAGCGCGACCTCGTGGGCGACCTCGCCGACGCCTGCCGCAAGAAAGGCCTCGGCCTGTTCCTCTACTACTCGCACGGGCGCGACTGGCGGCACCCGCACAGCCCGCCGCCCAGCCGGCCCAAGTACAAGGAGCCCCAGCCCGAATACGTGCCGGCGGACGAGGTGGACCTCGACAAATACGTGGCCTTCATGAAGGCCCAGGTCACGGAACTCCTGACCCAATACGGCCCCGTGGCGGGCATCTGGCTCGACGGCATCGGCGTCCTGAAACAATACGGACGCAAACTGGGCGGCATCGAGAAGGCCATCGACCTCTTCAAGGTCCCCGACCTCTACGCCCACATCCGGCGGCTCCAGCCCCAGTGCCTCGTCTCGTACAAGAACGGCCTGACGGGCGCCGAGGACTTCAACACCCCGGAACGCCAATCCTTCGGCCTCGAAAAGGCGGGCAAACCCCTCGAAATCAACACCACCATCCAGGCCCACTCCTGGGGCTACAACCGGTTCACGAAGCACCGCAAAACACCCGACGAACTCTGGGAAACGTTGACCACGGCCCGCAAGGTCAAGGCCACGTTGCTTCTGAACACCGGCCCGAAGGGCGACGGCTCCATCGTCCAGGAAGAAGTCAACACCCTGCGCGAACTCGGCCGGCGCATCCGCAAGAACGGGTGGCCGGGCGAGCCGTAGAAACGCGGATACGCCATGCGCTGCGCGGGGCCGGTGCGCCGGACGCCACGGGCGGCCTGACCGCCAAGCCGTGGGGTTACCGCTCGTAGGCCCAAGCCGCATGGACCCGCCAGGACCGTTGCCGACCTGTCATGCCCGCACCCGGAATCGGGACGCCGGCGAACCGAGGAGGCGGACCATGCAACTACGGCTTGCAAGACCTCGGGCGGCATGGGTGGCTCCGGCCGTCCTGGCGCTGGCGGTGGGGGTTGCCCTGGAGGCGTCGGCGGCGGAATTCGCGATCCCCCCTCTGGCCGAGCCCGGCAAGACCGCCGGCTACGTGCGGGGCGAACTCATCTACCCGCTTGAGGCGAAGCCCACGCCCCAATGCCACGCCTCGACAATCGTCGCGACCCCGTCGGGCCTCGTGGCCGCCTGGTTCGGCGGCACGCACGAACGCGCCACCGACGTCGGCATCTGGGTGTCGCGCCGCGAGGGAGGCTCGTGGTCCGGACCGGTCGAGGTCGTCAACGGGTCCGAGGGCGAGGCCAAGGAGTTCCCCTGCTGGAACCCCGTCCTGTTCCAGGCCCAAGACGGCCCGCTCATGCTCTTCTACAAGGTGGGCCCGAACCCGCGGGCATGGTGGGGCATGCTCCTGACCTCTGCCGACGCCGGCAAGACGTGGGCGGCGCCCCGGCGGCTCGGTTCGAACCCGAGGCTCGGGTCCGGCAACCCCAACCTCATCGGGCCGGTCAAGAACAAGCCGATCCAACTGGCCGACGGGGCCATCCTGTGCGGCTCGAGCACCGAGCACGACGGGTGGCGGGTCCACTTTGAAATCACGCGCGACCTCGGCCAAACGTGGCAGGTCGTCGGCCCCATCAACGACGGCGCGACCTTCGGCGCCATCCAGCCCACCCTTCTGAGGCATCCGGGCGGCGCGGTGCAGGTTCTTTGCCGCACCAAGCAGAACGTGCTCACCCAGGCGTGGTCCGCCGACAACGGTGCAACCTGGGGCCCGATGACCGCCACCCCCCTGCCCAACCCGAACGCCGGTGTCGACGCCGTGACCCTCGCCGACGGCCGGCACCTGCTCGTCTACAACCACACCACCCGCCAAACCCAGCCCGCCGGACGCGAGATGCTGAACGTGGCCATCAGCGCCGACGGCAAAGGCTGGACGCCCGTCCTCACCCTCGAACGCCAGAAGGGCGAGCACTCGTACCCCGCCGTCATCCAGACGGCCGACGGAAAGGTCCACGCCACCTATACGTACCAACGGCGGACGGTGAAGCACGTGGTCCTGGACCCGTCGGCGATCAAGGGGTAAGAGGCAACCGCTCGGCAAACGAACCGATTTGCCAGACAGCCCCCGACACGGGACATGGCCCATGAACGCACTGACCCGCAGGGGGATGCTTCAGGCACTCGGGGCGGCGTCGGGCGCCGCGAGATGCCCACCGGCGCCATCGCCGACACCGGCACTCGCAAGCGGCCCTGGCGGGGGTGACGTGGCGTAGCGAGCGCGCCGTTCGAGCCCGCCGCGGGAGCGGCGGGCCATCTTCCGTTGTCGCGGCGCGCGCCCGGCCGACGGAAATGACCGGCCGCTTCCGCGGCCGGCTCTCCCCTGGCGCGGGGAAGCCCCTTCCTACTCGCCCAGGTTCACCCACAGGTCGACGTGCCGCTCAGGCCCGTACGGCGCGCCCACAAGGTCGGGCCGGCCGTCGCGGGTCAGGTCGGCGGCTTGAGCGTTATGCGTGGGCGTGCCCTGGTCCACGAGGGTTTCCTGGAACCCGCCCGCTCCGTGGTTCCGGTAGAGGAAGATGCGCGGCCGCTCGTTTTGCCCGAGGCCCGTCTCGGCCACGACGACGTCGGGCCGGCCGTCGGCGTCGACGTCTGTCAGCACGAGCGTGCGCGGGTGAAAGAGGTCTTCGCGCAACGGATGCGGCGACCATGCAGGCCCTTTGAACCAGACGAGGCGGCCGGGGTGCTTCTCGCCCTCGCACCCGACGATCTCCGGCCGGGCGTCGCCGTCGAGGTCGGCGACGGCCAGATGCGTCAGGGCGTATCCCTCGGCAAACGGTGAGGCTCTCCACGCCTTGCCGTCGGGCGTGCGGCGGTAGACGGCCGAGGCGGTCAGGATTTCGCCGGAGCGGTCGGCGTCGAGGTCCGAGACGGCCAGGCCGCGGCCGGGGCCGGTTTTGGCGACTACCTCGCGGCGCATCTCTTCCGGCCAAGGCCCCTCCCCCGCCGGCTTCGCGGGCGGCGCATAGACGACCAGCGGTCCGTCCTCGCCGGCCAGGACAACGAGTTCGGACCGGCCGTCGCCGTCCACGTCGCCGGCGGCGAGGGTCCGCCACTCCTTCAAACGGTTGTCGATGAGGTGCTGCGGCCAGACCTCCGCCGGGTCGGCGGGGTGCTCGAACCAGTAGATGCCCTCGGGTGACCCCGCGACGAGGTCGGTGCGCCCGTCGCGGTTCACGTCCAGGAGGGCGGCCGACGGGCCGAGGCCGTCCGCCCGGGCCATCGGGTGCCGCGTCCAGGACGGATTCTCGTACCAGATGAGCGTAAATGGGCCGCGCTTCGACCCGGTGATGACGTCGGGCCGACCGTTGCCATTGAGGTCGGCGAGCAACGTGAACACGTGCTGCGCACCAGGCGGCGAGGCGTCGATGACCTGGCGGCGAAAGCGGATGGGCCGGTCGGCCTTGCTGGGCCGCAGGCCGGTTCCGTCGGCCTGGCCGAGGAGGCTGCGCGTCGGCCCGGCGCGCGTGGTCTTCGGCAGGGCAATCGAAACCGGGGCCGAGTACACCTCCGGCCCGTCCGCGGGCTGGTACACCGCCTGGACCGTTATGAGGGGCGCGTCGGGCACCGGGCCGCCCCAGCCGAGGCGGGTGGCATACCCCCATCCGATCATGTTGCGGAACCGTCGGACGGCCAAGTCGTCGCTCGAATAGCGCCACACCTTGAACGGTGTCGGGGCCGCGCCGCCGGCCGGCATGCGGCCGGCGTACAGCCGGAACTCGATGGCCCCGTCGACGAGCACCGGTTGCGACCGGCTAATCTGGAACGCATACAGGCGTACCTGGACGCCGTCCGGGCCGGGCGTGTCGTCCCAGTTGACGGCGGCGGGCGGCGAGGCCCAGAGTTCCATGGCGTCGATGCGCGACACGGCAGTGGGCGGACTCTGCCCCGGGCCGATCCGGCCGCTCTCCGGGCCGCAACCGGCCAGCATAAACGTAGCGACGACGAGGCAGCACGCGAGTGGCTTCATGGCGTCTGGTCGAGCGGATGAGCGGGCACGGCCAACGTACGGTCGGGCATCTCGGCGGGCGGCGCGTCCGAACGAGTCTCAGCGGGCGGCGCGGCGTCTGCCGGGGCGGCGGGTTCGGGCGTGCTCCGGAGGGCGGGCTCGTGGCCGTCCGGCGCGTCGGTTCCCTGCATGTGGAATTCGCTGAACAGTTCCCTGCCATACTCATCGAGCATATCCTGTTTGACGCCGCCGTCGTGCGACGCCCGCAGCAGGTTCAGGCGTTTGACCTCGCGATTCGTCTGGAAATCGACGTCCTCGGTGTTCTGGAGGACGGTGGGCGTCAGGACGATGAGCAGTTCGGCGCGTTCCTTGACCTTGCGGGTTGACCGGAACAGTTCGCCGAGGCCGGGGATGTCGCCGAGGATGGGCACCTTGTTGATGCGGTCGCGGTCGGTGGTGCGAATCAGGCCGCCTACGACGATGGTGTGCCCGTCCTGGACGGTGACGGTCGTTTCGGCCGATCGGTTGTTGACGACGATGGCGTTGACGCCCTCGCTGATAGGCACGGTGGAATCGTCGATGGAACTGATCTCGGGGTTGACCTCCATGCGGACGAAGCCGTCCGGGGTAATGCGGGGCGTCACGCGCAAGATGATGCCGACGTCCTCGTACTGAATGGTGTTGATCGTGGTGCCGTTATCGGTGACGCGGCTGTTGGTGATAAACGGGACGCGCTGGCCGATGTTGATGGTGGCTTCCTGATTGTCGGTGGCGAGCACCTGGGGCCGGCTGAGGATTTCGACGCGTCCCTGGGCTTCGATGGCGCGCAGCAGGAAATTCACGTCGCCACCGGTCACCGAGACGGTAAACCCCGGGTTCAGGTTGAGTCCGGCCGAGGCCGAGAATCCGGCGGCCGTGCCGCCGAACAGGTCGTGGCTGCGCCACTGCTCCTGGAGATTCCATTCCACGCCGAGTTCCTTGGTGTCGTCGATGGTGACATCGGCCAGGAGCACCTGGATCAGGACCTGCGGCGGGGGCTGGTCGAGTTCCTTGATCATGTCGGCAATCACGTCGTAGTACCGCGGGCTGGCCGACAGGAGCAGCGTGTTGGAGGCCGACTCGGCCACGATGGCCACCTCGCGTTCCAGGAGGAACGGCAGCGTACCGCCCACGTTGCCGCCGAGCGCCTGCTCCAGAACGTCGCGTTCCTGGTTCAGGAAGTTGGTAATGGCGGTCTCGATGTCGGTGGCCTGGGCGTTGCGGAGGCGGTATACCTCCGTCAGGCGTTCGGCGGCGGTGCTCTGGTCCAGGTCCTCGATGACCTCGCTGACGAGTGCCACGTACTGGCGTGTACCGCCCACGAGCAGGCTGTTCGTGCGGACGTCCACGGTCACCGTAAGGGCAACGTCCTGGGCGGACCCGACCCATGCCTTGGCCCCGCCCTCGGCCAGGACGTTGGCCGGCTGCACGAGGCTGTATTCGACGGCCTGTTGGTCGGTGCCCGTCTGGCCCATGCGGAACAGTTCGCTGAGGACCTGGGCCATGGCCCGGGCGTCGGAGTTGACGAGCGTGAAAACGCGGATTTCAGCCATGCGTGGCTGGGTGGAGTCCATCGCCTGGACGAGGCTTTCCAGGAGGCGCATGTTCTCGGACGGCGCCGAGATGACGAGCGAGTTCGTGCGGACGTCGGGCGTAATCAGGACGCCCTCCTGCAGGGCGCTGGCAATCTGCTCGGCCCCGTCCTTGGTGTGCGAGATGAACTGGAGCAGGGCCTGCCGGTTCGGGCTGGCCTGCGTCAGCGGGTCCGGCTTCTGGTTCAGGGCGTCGTTGAGGATCTGGGCCAGTTCCGACGCGTCGGCGTTTTCGAGGGTGAAGACGCGAATCTCGGTGACGCGCGGCACGGAATCGGTGTCGAGGTCGGCCACGAGTTGGGCGATGCGGTCCAGGTCGGCCGCCCCGGCCGAAACGAGGATCGCGTTGATCCGCTCGTCGACGCTGATGCCCACGTTCGGGGCGGCGCCGGCGCCGGGCGTTTCGTACAGGGCACGGAGGGTGTCGGCCACCTGGGTGGCGTCGCCCTTCTTCAGCGGGAACATCGTGACGGCGGCGCCCGCCTCGTCGGGTTTCGTGTCGAGCCGGGCGATGATCGATTCGGCCAGCCGCAGGTCGTCGGACGTGCCCGAGACGAGCAGCGAGTTGGTGCGCGGCTCAGAGACGATGGTGATGGGGTTGACCGGCTGGCCGCGCGTCACGCGTTGGGCAAAGAGTTGCTCCAGCGTAGGCTGCAGGACCGTGGCGGTCGCGTTTTCGAGGCGGAAGATGCGGAAGTCGCTGGCGGGCAAAACCTCCTCGGCGTCGAGTTGCTCGACCATGACCTCGATGGCCTTGAGGCCTTCGCGGCTGCCGGCCACCAGGATCGTGTTGGTCCGGCCGTCCGGGATGACGCTGATGGGCAGCATGCGCCCGCTGCTGCCGGCGGCAACCTCGGCCTGCCGCTTGGCGTCGAAGAGTTGTTGAAGGGTGGGCGCCAGGCGTGCGGCGTCGGCGTTCTTGAGGGCGAAGAGCCGGATGTCGCCGAGGATCGAGAAGTCCTCCGTCGAGTCGACCTCCCGGATGATTTCCTCGATGACCGCGAAGTTCTCGCGGCTGGCCGACACGATCAGGGCATTCGTACGGACGTCGACGGCCAGGGCCACCTTCTCGCGGGCCTGAACGAGCGAACTGCCGCCCGCCACCAGGACACCCGGCTTGTAGAACCCTTGGCTGACGAGGCCCTGGAGCATCGAGGCTACACGCTGCGCGTCCGCCGTCTTCAGGACGTACAGGCGGACGATGCCGGTCTCGTCGGGCGGCTCCACGTCCACCTTTTCGAGCAACCCGCGCAGCAGGGTCAGGTTCTCTTTGTTGGCCGACACGATGAGTGAATTCGAGAGCGTATCGATGACCACGTCGACGGCGTCCTGCGGCATAGGTGGCTGGCCGGGCGGCGTCATGCTCTGGAGGCGGGCCGCAAACAGGTCTTCGAGCGTCGGGCCGACGAGGCCCGCGTCGTTGAACCGCATGGGCAGCACCGCCAGTTGGACGGCCGGGTCCGTGAGTTCGACGTCGAGTTTCGCGAGCAGGCTCTTGAGGATCTTGGAATCGTCGGCGTTGGCGGCCACCAGGAGCGCGTTGATGCGCAGATCCGGCAGGATGACCGGCTTCTGGCGGCGGACGTCCTCGGTGCGGGCGGCCTGGTACCGCTCGTCGAAGAGGTTGTCGAGCGACGCGCTGATGGTGCCGGCGTTGGCGTGTTTGAGGGGCAGGATCTGGATTTGGCCGCTGATCGCCGGGCTCGCCCCGTCGAGTTGCCTGGCAAGGGTTTCGGCCACCTTGAAGCCCTCGGCGGACCCGCCGATGATGAGGCTGTTGCTCCGCTCGTCGGCCTCGATGATGACGCGCAGGGCCTCGGCGTCGGCGGCGCCCAACGTTTCGTACCGCTCGACGCGGGCGTCCATCATCTGCTGAAGCACCGAGGCCAGCGAGGCCGCCTCGGCGTTCTCGAGTTGCACGAGGCGGATGTCCCTGAGGTCGATCGGCTGCTCGGCGTCGAGCCGCTTGAGCAGCGTCTCCAAGAGCGCGAACGTGCTTTCGCTGGCCGAGATGACCAGCGCGTTCGTCCGCGCGTCCACCGAAACCGTCGGCACGTCTTCGGGCCGCACGAACGTCGCGTTCGGGCCCGTGTACAGCGAGTCCACCACGGTCTTGAGGCGGGTGGCGTCGGCGTTCGTGAGCGGCACGATACGAACCAACGTCAGCGACCCGGCCCCCGGCACGTCCATCGTATTAACAACGTCGGCAATCAGGGGCATAACGTCGCTGCGGGCGGCCACGACCAGGATGTTGGTCGTGGCGTCGCCCTGGATGCTCAGGGCTTGGCGGGCCTTCGCGATGTCGCTGACGTGCCCGATCTTGTCGCCCAGCACGGTCCGCAGCCGCGTGACCTGGGTGCGGAGCCCCTCGGCGCCCACCGGATTGGCCCGTGTCTCGCCGAAGACGGCCTCCAACACCGGGGCCAGCCGCTCGGCCGACGCATGCTTCAGGCGAAACAGTTGAACCTCGGTCACGACCTTGCCGGCGTCGCGGTCGAGGTCCGTGACGATGATCTCGGCCAGGGCGAGCGATTCCTCCAGCCCGCTCAGCACGAGCGAGTTCGTGCGCAGGTCCGGCGACACGTTCAGCGGGTTGGTCAGGGCCTTGCCGCTCACGCTGTCGGGCTCGGCCCGGCCTTCGACGCTGGTCTGCTCCTTGCCGGCCAGCCGCTCGCCCTGGTCGAAGATGTCTTTCAGGACCTCGGACACGGACTCGGCGTCGGCATTGGCGAGGTGGATGACGCGTACGCGGATGCCCTCGGCCAGGGGCACCGTGTCGAGCACGTCGACGATGGCGGCCATGGCCTTGAGGTTGTCCGGCGTGCTGGAGATGACCAGCGCGTTGGAGCCCTGCTCGCCTTCGTCCGTCGGGTCGGCCGTGATTTTGATCGGCATCGAGAGGTCGAGTTCGGGGATTTCGCGGCCGTCGGCGCTCTTGACCCGAAGCAGGCGGATCTGTTCCTGCAGGGCCCGGGCCTCCGGCGTAACCTGATTCTGCGCGCTCGGGCGGAGCATCTCCGACAGGACCTCGGCCAGACGGGTGGCGTCGGCCTTCTTGAGCGGGATGATCAGGACCTCGGCGTCGGCGAACGCCGGTTTCTGGTCCAACGTCTGGATGATCTTCTCGACCTGGTCGAACATGGTGCCCCGGGCCGTCACGATGACCGACCGGGTCCGCTCGTCGGCCTGGACGTCGACGGGCTCGTCCGGCCGCATCCGCCGCACCTGGGCCAGCATCTGCTGGAGCACCGGCATGACCTTCGTGGGCTGGGCGTTCTTGAGCGTGATGATGCGGAACTCCAGTTGCGGGGCAATCTGCTCCTGGTCCAACTGCTCGATGAGGTGGCTGACCTCTTCGAGCCGGGCCGTCGACGCCGACACGACCAGCGCGTTCGTGTCCGGAAGGGCCGTGACCGTAACCTGGTCTTCCGGCCGGTCGCCGACCGCCCGCCGGTACAGGGTGGTCAGGGCCCCGGCGATCTTCGTGTTCGACGTGTGCTCCAGCGCAAAAACCTGGTACTGGCGCCGGGCGTCGGCCGCGGCGGCATCGAGGGCCTCGGCGAGTTTCTGGATAGCCGCAAAATCCTCGTCCGAGGCGCTAATCAGAATGGCCTGCTGCTGCGGCAGGACGGTCGTCTCGACCCGGCCGCCGGCCGGGCCCGCGGCGCCAGGGGCGCCCGGCGCCCCGCGCGACCCACTCGAGGGACGATACGACCGGCTCGGCGTCCGGCGAATCGGCACCGCGCCCTTGCCGGCCTCTTCGCCGAACAGCCGATTGATGGCGTCCTGGACCTCCGACGGGTCCGCGTGCTTCAGCGAGATGATGCGCAGCGTGCCGCGCTCCGGCTGCATCGTCTCGATCTGCGTCACCCATTGCGACACCTGCTCGTACATTTCATCGCCTGCGGCCAGGATGAGGGCGTTGGCCCGGGCGTCGGACGAAACGGCCAGCGGCTCGATCGTCCGCCTCTCGCGCATCGCCAGCAGGTACTGCTGACGGTACAGGTCCTGGATCATCGACGCGACCTCGGGGGCATCGCCGTTCTTCAACTGGATGACGCGGACGCTGGGGGTCGATCCGGCCGTGGCCTCGTCGAGGCTGCGGGCCATCGTAATGAGCCGCTCGACCTCCGACGCGGGACCCGAGAACACCAGCGCGTTGGAGCCCTTCTCGGCCGATACCGAAACCGCCTGGCCCCCGGCCGAGCGGGCGCCGTACCGGCCAGCCGTGCCGCCGCCGGCCGCCGTGGTCGCCATCTGCTGGAGCACCGGGGCGAGGTCTTCGGCCTGGGCCTTCGTCAGGAGGAGCATCTCGCTCGTGACGCCGCCGCTTTCCTCGGTGTCGAGTTTCGCGAGCAGGGCCTGCACCTTCTTCAGGTTCTCGGCGTTGGCCGCCACGATCAGGCTGTTCGACCCCGGCTCGGGCACCACCGTCACCCGGTCCTGCGGGTTCCGCGACCGCGAGGCCGAGAACGACTGCCCCACGGCCTCGGCCACCGTGGCCGCCTTCGCAAACTTCAGCGGAATCAGCGTCGGCGCCAGGTCCGTGCCCGTACTCGCCTCGTCGAGTTGTATGGCCAGGGCCTTGATCTTCTCGAACGTCTCGTCGTCGGCGCGGACGGCGAGCATGCGCGAGTCGGCGTTGGCCTCGATGACGACCGACTCCGGCGATGACGGCCGGGGCGACCAGTAACTGGACCGGCCGCGGCTGCTGCTGCTGCTGCCGAACACCCGCTCCAGCACGTCCTCGACCTCCTCCGGGTCAGCGTTGGCCAACGGAATCAGGCGAACGGGGTACTGGTCGGACGGCGCCACGTCGAGTTGCTGAATCAGGTCGGCAATCCGCTGGTGGTCTTCGGTACCGGCCCGGACCACGAGCGAGTTGCTGGAGGTATCGGCGCTGATGCGGACCTGGCCCATGCCGGACGTCTGTTGGCCGGACCGGCTGTACGGGCTCCACCGGCTGTACCGGCTTGACCCGGACGAGGCCGACTGCTGCATGGTCTGCTGGAGGGCCTCGGCCACACCGTTGGCCTGGGCGTTCTTGAGGCGGTAGACCTTAACGGTCACCTGCTCCTCGCTCTGGGCGCCATCGATTTCCTCGATGACCTTCTTGACGAGGGCGTGCTTGTCTTCGGGAGCCGAGACGATGAGGAGCCGGCCGGCCTCGTCGCCGGTGACAACGACGGCGGTTGGGTCCCGGCGCGTCGCCCCGCGCGGGGCAAAGACCTCCTTCACCGCCTGGACCACCGTGGTGACCTGGGCGTTCTTGACGGGATACGTCTTGACGACGGCGTTGGTGGCCTGGTCGAGTTCCTCAATCAGGGCAGCGAGGCGCTGGTGGTCGTCCGGGCCGGCCCGGACCACGAGCGAGTTGCTGGAGGTATCGGCACTAATGCGGATGCGTCCCTCGCCGCCGGCCGCCCCATATCGGCTGTACCGGCTGCTGCTGCGACCCGAGGCCGACTCCTGGACGGTCGTCTGGAGGGCCTGGGCCACTTGGCCGGCGTCCGCGTTCGCCAGGCGGTACACCTTGACGGCAATCTGCTCGTCACTCTGGGCCAGGTCGAGTTCCTCGATGACCTTCTTCACAAGGACGTGCTTCTCCTCGGTGGCCGAGACCACGACGAGGCGGCCAACCTCGTCGCCGGTCACGACGACGGCGTCGCGGTCGGCCCCTGCGGAGGCCGAGGTTCCGGCTCGGCCGCGCACACGCGAGGCAAACACCTCCTTCAGGGCCTGGACGACGGCCGCCACCTGGGCGTTCTTAATGGGATACGTTTTGATGGCGGTCTCGGGCACCTGGTCGAGTTCGCGGATGAGTGCTTCGATGCGTTCGTGGTCCTCGGCCGCCGCCCGGACGACCACGGAGTTGCCGCTGCGGTCGGGGCTGATGCGGACCTGGCCGGCTGCGCCTTTCCTGCCGGCCCCGCCCGCCCGATCGATGGTGGTGGCGAGGGCGGTGGACACCTCGGCAGCCTCGGCGTGCTCCAGGCGATACACCCGCACCGTCACGTCGCCGGCGGCCTGGGCCTGGTCCATCTCCTGGATGACCTTGCCGATGCGTTCGTGTTCGTCGGCAGGGGCCGAAACGATCAGGAGGCGTGCGGCCTCGTCGCCCGTGATAACGGTCTCATAGGAGGGGCCGGTCTTGGACTTCTTCTCGGCCGCGAACACCTCCCGCAGTTCCTTGACCATCGGCGTCACGTCGCCGTGCGCGATCGGGTACATGCGGACCGACGGCGTCTGGCCCTGGGCAGACTGGTCGAGTTCCTCAACGATGTCGGCCACGATGCCCATGGCGTCGACGGGCGCCGTGACGATGACCGTGTTGGTCTGGGCATTGGCCGAGATGTTAACCATGCTCGCCAGGTCAACCTGGGTCACGCCGGTTTCGGTCTTGAGTTCCAGGACCTGGCGGATCATCTCGGCGCGTTGCTGCTGCGGCGAGTGGGACGGCTGGGGCCGGCTATGAGATGAGCCCTTCTGGGGCGGCCTCGGCTGAGGCTGCGGCTGGCGCGGGGCCGTCCGCTGCTGGACGGCCCGCTGGAACAGGTCCTTCAGGTTCTTGGCAACTTCCTCGGCCCCGGTGTGCTTCAGGTGGAACAGGCGGACCTCGCTGACGACGGTCGGCACCTGGTCCAGTTGCTTAATCAGGTCCTCGACGGCCGCAAAGTCCACCGGCTTGGCACGCACGATGACCAGCCGGGTCCGCAGGTCGGCCACCACGCTGATAACGGGCGGCGGCGTGGGCGGCGGCGGCCCCTTGTAGTCCTTCGGCAGGGCCTTCGGCTTCGGGTTGAACAGGGCGTCCAGCGTCTGGGCCACCGACCCCGGATCGGCCTTCTCGATCAGGAACGTGCGGAACTCGGCCTCGGTGTCCATCGCCGTTAGCGACAGTTCCTCGATCAGGAGTTCCAGGTACTCCACGTCCTGCCGGTTGCCCGAGATGATGAGCGAGTTCGAGTCCTTATCGACGGCGATGGTAACGGGCGCATCCTCGGCGGCGTCGGCCTCAACGTCCGCCAGGGCCGCCTCATCCGCGTCGGGTGCAGCCTCCGGCGGGGCGGCGACGGGCGGGGTGACCGGGTCGGCGGCCGCCGGACCCGGTTCGCCGGCCGGGCCGGTTGGGCCGGGCACGCCCGGCGCCTGCTTCGGCACCTCGTTGGTCACGCGGACCTCCGTGCCGGTCATCTGCTTGTACACGGTCTGGAGCAACTCGGCCATCCGGTCGGCGGGCACGTCGAGCAGCGGCACGACGCGCACCTGCCGGCCGCCGCCGGAGGCCTGGTCGAGTTTGGCGATGATCGGCTCGATGACCTTCATTTCCTCGTCCTTGGCGATGATCGTGACGGAGTTCGTGAAGTCATCGGCCGAGATCACGGGCTTCGAGCCCTTGCGGTCCTCGTACATGGCGTTGAGTTGGTCGGCCACGGCCGTGGCGTCGGCGTTCTCGAGCCAGAAGTACTGGACGTCGGCCTCCGGGGCGGCCGGGGCCTTGTCGAGGCTGTCGAGAATCTGCTCGATGAGCGCGAAGTGGGCCGGCGTCGTCGAGACGACGAGGCTCCGGGTCCGGTCGTCGGAGGCGATGCTGAACGGAATCTCGACATCCCGGCCCCGCTTGCGGGCCTGCTGCCGAAGCAGGTCGCGGAACAGGGTTTCCAGCGATTGAGCCAGTTCGTACGGTTCGCTGTTTACGAGCGGGTACACCCGAACCTCGGCCGCCATGCCGGTGGACCCGGCGTCGAGGGTCTCGATCATCTTGACGACCTCGGGTATGGCCTCCGCCGGTCCGCGCACGAGAATGCTGTTGGAGTTCAGTTCCGCGGTTACCGTGACCTGGTCGTTGGAGGCCTCGGGCGTCCGGCGGTAGTGGCTGTATCGGCTGTAGGACGATGAGGCGGCAGCGGCTCCCTTGGCGGCGAGGACCTGGTTAACGGCCTCGGCCAAGCCGGCCGCCTCGGCGTTCTTCAGCGGCACGATCATGATGGTCGACCGGGCGCCGGCGGCTTCGGTGTCGAGCGTCTCGATGAGTTGGCCCGCCAGGGCCACCTTCTCGGGCGGCCCCTGGACGACCACGTCGTTGGTCTCGGCAACAGCAGCCACGCGGACCTCGGCCGGCTTCTGAGGTTGGCCGTAGTGGGTTCGCGGGTCCGCGGTCTGCTCCACAAGCATCGTCTGGAGCACCTGGACGACCTCGGCAGCCTTGGCGGCCTTGAGGTGGAAGGTCTTGAGTTCCCGGGCCACCTGGGCGGACGTCTGGAGGTCCTTAACCAGGGCCTCGATGGTCTTGAACTGCTCGGCACTGGCGGCGACCATCAACTGGTTCGTGGCGGGGTCGGCCTCGAATCGGGGCGGCTCCTGGTCGGCAGCGCCGGCCGTGGACCGCTGCTCGGCCATGAGGCGGGCGAGCGACCGGGCCAGGTCGTCGGCCTGGGAATCGGCCAGCCGGTACGTCCGGACCTCGCGGACGGCGGGGGTATCGGCCACGTCGAGCGACGTGGCGAGTTCCACAATCGCCTCCATCCGGCTGCGCGGGGCCTCGATGACGAGCGTGTGGTCGCCCGGGGCCGGCGCCACCACCACCCGGTCGGCGTTGGTACTGCTGCTCGGCGACCGGTACCGGCTGTACGACGAGTAGTGGGAATACCGCGACGCCGACGAGGCGCCCCCGGACCCGTACACCTGGGCGAGCGTCTTGGCCAGTTCCGACGCCAACACGTGCTTGAGTTCCAACATGCGGGTTTCGCGGGCCTGGTCCTGGGTGGCCTTATCGAGGGTGGCGATGAGCTCTTCGAGCCGCTGCCGCTCGGCCTCGGGCGCCCGGATCAGCAGCGCCCCGGCGCGCGAATCGGCCTGGATAACGATGGGCTCGTCGCGGCCGTCCTTCGGCTTCGGCAGGGCGGCGCGGAGCGTTTCGGCGAGTTGGGCGGCGTCGGCCGACTGCAGGCGGACGATGCGGACCGGGTCGGTCGCCTCGGCATCGGCCACGTCGAGCGACGTGGCCAGGTTGACGATGGCCTCCATCTTGCTGCGCGGCGCCTCGATGACGAGCGTCCGGTCGCCCGGGGCCGCCGCCACCACCACCCGGTCCGTGTCCTGGCGGCTGCTCGACGACCGGTACCGGCTGTACGACGAGTAGTGGGAATACGGCGACGCCGACGAGACGCCCCCGGCCCCGTACACCTGGGCGAGCGTCTTGGCCAGTTCCGACGCCGACACGTGCTTGAGTTCCAACATGCGGGTTTCGCGGGCCTGGTCCTGGGTGGCCTGATCGAGGGTGGCGATGAGCTCTTCGAGCCGCTGCCGCTCGGCCTCGGGCGCCCGGATCAGCAGCGCCCCGGCGCGCGGGTCGGCCTGGATAACGATGGGCTCGTCGCGGCCGTCCTTGGGCTTCGGGAGGGTGGAGCGGAGGGTCTCGGCGAGTTGGGAGGCGTCGGCCGAGGTCAACCGCACGATGCGAACCGGCTCGGCGTCCTCCGCCTTGGGCACGTCGAGGGCCAGAATCATCTCGGCAATCGCCTTCTGATCCTCGTCGGCCGCCGAAATAAGCAGGCTGTTCGTGCGGGCGTTGGCGGCAATCGTGATGGGCACGCGGCGTTCCCCGGCCCGCGGCCGGCCGTAGGACCGGCCGTAGGACCGGCCCGAATACGAGCTCGAGGACGACGGCTGGGTGTACAGTTGGCGGAGCGTGGCGGCCAGTTCCTCGGCGTCGGCATGCTGAACCTTGACGTGTCGGGTGGTGGCCATCGTATGGGGCGCGGCCGTGGCCTTCAGTTCATCGAGCATCTTCTGGATGGCCACCCAGTCTTCCGGGGCGGCCGAGATGAACAGCGTGTTGGTGCCGTCCTCGGCGGCCACGTGGACGGGCCCGGCGGTGCGCCGGCCGCCGGCCGCCGAATGCGCCAGCATGCGGTTCAGGGCGTCGGCGACGTCGTCGGCGTCGGCGGCCTCGAGCGGGACGACGTGAATCTCGCGGGCCTCGCGTTCGGGCTCCTTGTCGAGTTCCTCGACCAGCCGCTTCGTCATCTGGATGTCGGCGGTCGTGCCGGAAACGAGCAGCGTGTTGGTCCGCGTGTCGGCCGTAACGATGGGCATGGCCCGGTCCTCGTGCCGCCGGTAGCCCATGCCCTGCATGAGGGCGCCGCGCAAGACGCCAACGAGTTGCTGGGCGTCGGCCACCTTGAGGCGAAACGCCTGGAGCCCGCCGCTCGCCGTGATGGTCTGGTCGAGTTCGGCGATCATGGTCTTGATGGCCTCGACGTCGTCGTCGGCGCCGCGGATGAAGATGGCGTTGCTGTCGGCGTCGCCGCGGATGACGACGTCTTCGCCCTTGCCGCGCTTGCGCGGCTGCAGGGCCCGCAGCGTATCGGCGATGCGGACGGCGTCGCCGGCCTTGAGGCGAACCACGTGCACCTCCTCGGCGGCCTCGGCCATGGGCATGTCCATGCTCTTGACGATCTCGGCGATGGCGGTTTGCTCGGTCTCGGACGCCGCCACCAGAAGCGTGTTCGTCCGTTCGGAGGCGCTGATGACCACCGGCACCATGCGCCGGCCGCGCGACGTCCGCATCATCGCCATCATCTTGGTGCGATAGATGTTGTTCAAGGCGTTCGCCACCTCGTCGGCATCGGCGTGCTGGAGCCGGATCATGCGCGTGACGGAGGTGGCCTGCGGCCCGGCCGTGGCCTGCATCTCGTCGAGGATCTTCTGGACACGGGGCCAGTCCTCGGCCCGGGCCGAGATAATCAGCGAGTTGGTGTCATCCTCGGAGTTAACCTGAACGGGGCCGGCGGTGAGCCCGGCCCCGCCCCGGGCCAGCATGCGGCTCAGGGCGGCGGCAACGTCGTCGGCTTCAGCGGCCGCGAGGGGAACCACGTGGATCTCGCGGGTTTCCTCGTCGAGCGGCTTGTCGAGTTCGGCAATCAGTTGCTCGACCCGCTGGATATCGGCGGCGGCGCCCGAGACGATGAGGCTGTTGGTGCGCGAGTCGGCGCTGACGCCCGACGCGGCGGGGTAACGGCTGCTTCGGTAGTCACCGCCCCGGCGAAGGGTGTTCGAGATAACGCCGGCCAGTTGCTGGGCGTCGGCCACCTTGAGGCGGAACACCCGCATCCCGCCCACATTCTGGCTCGCCTGGTCGAGCGTCTGGATGAGTTCCTCGATGCGGGCCATCTGGTCCAGCGACGCCGTCACGATCAGGCGGTTCGTGTTGTTGTCGGCCACCACGCGCGACTGGACGTTGGTGTCGCCGGACCGCGGGGGCCAACTGCGCGAGTGGCTCGAGTCGCCCGGCAACAACTGGCGGATCGTATTGGCCAAATCCTCGGCCCGGGCGTTCTCGAGATCGAAGACCCGCATGTCGCCCGTCTGATCGGGCGAAATGCCGTCGAGTTGCTCGACGACCTGCTCCGCCAGGAGAATCTTGTCGTTGGGGCCCGACAGGAACAACGTGTTGGTCCGGGCGTCGGCGGTGGCGGTCAGGTCTTCCTCGCCCTTCGGCGCCTTCTTGCCGTAGCTCGGGTTGGGCACCATGCGGCCGTTCTTGTCGCGGATGTACTTCATCTTCGACAGGGTCTGGCCGCTGGAGGCGAAGAGGTCTTCAATCACCTTCTGCACGTCCGTGGCCGAGGCGTGGCTCATCCGGTACGTCTTCAGGACGCTGTCGGCGGAGAGGTTGCTGCTATCGAGTTCTTCCAGGATCATGCGGATGCGTTCGAGGTTGTCGGCGCGGTCCGTCAGGATAATGCCGCGGCCGGTCCCGAGGGGCGCCACGCTGCCAAAACTCGACACGACCGGCACCAGAACGCGGACGGCGTCCTCGGCCGCAATGAACTTAAGCGGCAGCATCAGCGTGATGAGTTCGCCCGGCCGCAGGTCCTCCGCAGCCGCCCAACCGCGCACGATGCGCACCGGGGCCTTCGTGTACTCCTTCATCGGCACCACACGCAGGTACCGGTCCGTCTCGACGATGGCAAAGCCCTGCATGGCCAGGATCAGGTTGAGCGTGTCGAAGGCCTCGTCGACGGTGTACGGACGAGGGTCGAAGAACGTGAGCATGCCTTCCACGTTGTACTCGCCGATGATCGGCTTGCCGCGCGTCTGCGCGAAACGCCGAATCACCTCGTTGTACGGAATGCCGTCGAACTGAAAGCGAATCTCTTTTGGCCCAACGGTTCCGACGGCGGGCGCGGGCGCCTCGGCCGGCTTCTCGGCGGGCGCGGGCGCCTCGGCAGGCTTCTCGGCGGGCGCGGGCGCCTCGGCCGGCTTCTCGGCGGGCGCGGGCGCCTCGGCCGGCTTCTCGGCGGGCGCGGGCGCCTCGGCCGGCTTTTCGGCGGGGGCGGGCGCCTCGGCCGGCTTCTCGGCGGGGGCAGGCGCCTCGGCCGGTTTCTCGGCGGGGGCGGGCGCCTCGGCAGGCTTTTCGGCGGGCGCGGGCGCCTCGGCAGGCTTTTCGGCGGGCGCGGGCGTCTCGGCCGGCTTCTCGGCGGGGGCGGGCGCCTCGGCAGGCTTTTCGGCGGGCGCGGGCGTATCGGCCGGCTTCTCGACGGGCG
>Ga0272441_10002579_pt1 | contig 36344 bp, 30 predicted proteins | sample SSMProp6N_FD_193582 | JGI IMG/M metagenome (GOLD analysis project Ga0272441, IMG submission 193582) | Marine sediment archaeal communities from Little Sippewissett salt marsh, Falmouth, MA, United States - SSM-Prop-6N | ecosystem: Environmental > Aquatic > Marine > Wetlands > Sediment ...
TCGATCCGGATTTCGAGATTCTCGACGCCGACGTCCCGGATGACGCCCTTCCACATCGTATTGTCCAGATCGACGATGACGCATTTGATCTTCTTGTCGCGCCGTAGAATGTAGTTGACCAGGTGCGTATATTCCGTCGCGATATGCGTGGCGGGGAACTGAATGTGGCTGTACCAGGGCGCGTCGGCCTGTTTGAGTGTCTGTCGAAACCCGGCCGTCGCGCAAACGTGGGATAGATTGAGAAAATAAAAATTCGGATACCGGTCGGCAAGGGCCTCCATTCCCATCGCATATTTTCTCATAAACTGTTCTTCGTTGTACAAGGGCGTTGTGTTCTTAAACCGGTTGAGCACGTTGACTCTGAACCAGGGAAAGAACTGCATGACGATCGGAACGTCCAACGCCAGAAGCGTCAGGATCATGAGCTCACATTGATCGACCAGCGCTTTGATCCGTTTGTCCTGTTGTTGGCGTGACACGGCGCGATTGAGCTGAATATCCGAAATGGGTCCCATCATATAATCATGCTGTGAAAGAAACACCGCGTCGGGCCGGGTCTCGAAAACCTCTTGAGCCTGTTCCGCCAGAACGGTATAAGGATTCGTCTGGCCGTCATGTTCGAAGCTGTAGAAGTAATCGAAATCGAAATACGTCTCGGGCTTGGACTTCAGTTCGTGGAGGATGTATTCGAATTCACATCCACCGAGAAAACATAAAAACGGTTTCATACCATTCGGCCTTCACTTCGTTTATCTTTGCTGGTGTTTCACTATTGTCTTTTCGACGCATTCGGAGTAAACTCTGTAGCGAAATCCGATAGGAAAAGATTAAGGATACCGGTATAAAGCAGACTACGCACCGTCGAAAGACGATCATGGGAAAAAGAAAAAAGACAAGCAAACGCAAAAAGAGAAACGACGCCAGTCAATGGTTCAATTTCGCGCGGGATTCTTATTTTGAGAGGACGTCTCGTCCGATCTATGCGATCATCTTTTTACTGCCCTTTATTGTCTTTTATGAGATCGGGACGTTTCGCATTAATACCGACGTGCTGAACCAATCGCGCATTCGCGTGGTGGCGTTTGTGTGGATGCAAAATTCGCTTGAGCTTCTGGGTTTTCATGGAAAACTCGCATGGATTGCGCCGCCGTTGGCGGTCTTGGTGATCCTGATCGCCCTGCAAATCACATCCGGCAAACAGTGGCGTTTCTGGTTCGGCGATGTCTTACCCATGGCCGCCGAATGCGTCTTGCTCGCGGTGCCGCTGATTGTCCTGACCTTGTTTCTCAGCAGTTCCACCGGATCGCAAGCGCCTATGGAACGGCCCGACAACGACCAGGTCGTCACTTCAACGCACCCTCGGCCGGCCGGTCCTCCGATGGCCGAGCCGGGTCCGCACGTTCTGACCGCCGATAACCGAGCGACCCCGGCCCCGCGGCATCTTCTGGCGAATATCATTACCGGCATTGGCGCCGGCATTTATGAAGAACTGGTTTTTCGACTGGTCCTCATCTGCCTTCTCATGCTGTTATTTCAGGATGCGCTCAAGCTTTCTCATGCCAATGCCATTGTGCTCTCGGTGCTTATTTCAGCGGCCTTATTCAGCGCTCACCATCATATCGATTTCTTCAGCGGGCAGGTCAATTCCGTCGATCCGTTTAACCTGACCAAGTTTGTTTTTCGGACGATCGCCGGTATTTACTTTGCGGCACTTTTCGCCATTCGCGGTTTTGGTATTACCGCCGGGACACATGCGTTTTACAATATTATTGCCGTCTCTATTACCGCTCATTTTTTTCGGTAAAAAAAATGGACGAACATTCAATTTTTTACATTTTTTTTCGCGGAAAGTCGGACATCGTTAGTCTTTGAACGTGCGGTGCTTGCATCATAATCGTCCCATAAGGCCGGATATCGCCCGTTTCAGTACTGATATCAACCTTGCTTTGCCTGTCTTATTGTGGTATAATAACGCCATACCGGAACCCAGTATTTTGTGTTAGGATTTTATGTATGGAATCACCGCAGATCAATGTCGCCGTTGGGGAACTCATGTTCAGTCTTTTCCAGAGACCGTTACATCCGGAGCTTTTTCAGATTTACGCCAACCGGCACATCAACACTGAAAAGTACGAGGCGATTATCTGGGTCACAGGCTGTACGCACGTGGTCAGTGTTTTTTCGGGCGACCTGTGTCTTACGGAAGTCGTGAGCACACCCGGCCAAATGCTGCCCTCACGAGGTTTGCTGGAACGATTCCAATTCCGTGGTCCGCGGACGCATAAATGCACCCTCAGCCAGGGAGCAAGTTACGTCACCGATTTTCAGGTCGAGAAGATGAGTCCCAATCTCTATCGGCAAAGCCACACTGATCTCGAACGCTTCGCCCGAAACCGCGGCGTCTTTGTCAAGTTCCCCGAGTTGGAAGTGGATGGACTTCAACCCTTCTCCTATGTCGATTTCGAGGCCCGGCGCACCGAGTTACATATTCATACGTTCGCAGCCTATCCCGATCAGGTGACCATGATAAAAACGCAATCGTTATTCGACCTTCGATAAGATCAGTGTCGGATCAGCTCATTTTTTGCGTTCCGGACCCCAGCCTCCCGATGTCCTTGTACTTTCACAAACCCTCTTTTTAAAACCATCCGCCCCCAAAGGGGTTACCCTCGTTCCCGTAAACACCCCCATCAATAGAGAGTATCTGAGCGGTTCGTACAAGGAGTTGATCTGCGATACGAACGTTACATCAAAACCGTCCGAGGATTCAGATACCGATCCCGTAAGCCTGAAGCACATGTTTTACACGATGGAATCTTGGTCTGAGTAATCTGAATGTTTTTGAAGACATGTATTCCCGCGTGTGAAGGCCGAGCAATTGCTGCAACGTCGAACTGGCCTTAAGCGCATGCCTGTAAACACACAGACCGTAAGGCAAAGCAAGCGGCTTTATGTGAGTCGGTGTGGAACTCCAGACGACGTTGAGAAGACCCGTCCATCCGATTTCATCATAGATACTCGTTCTTTTCACTCCCTTGACCATAACCCCTGACTCCTTTCATTTCCAACAACCCTAATGTCTCCTACATCATCCCAACCGTCCATACTAACATGGCATTAATATGGTCTTACGATTGGCGATCCTACTTCATAAATATGTACATCTATGATACGGCTTACTTACTGTCAAATGGATTGCATGTCAAGTCGAAAAACCCAAAATAATATAATTTTTCAGTATTTTTTCGGACCATAGCAAGGAGGAGAAATTGGAAACGCTAAATCCCGGAGACCTATGCGGAGCGTCATGCGTAAGCGAACTCTAAATGAAATGAATCAGAATCTCTCAGCTTTGCTGCAATTGAACGTTTTGAGTGAGGACGTCCAGCTTCCCTTGAATTTCCCCCGATAATTTACTGTTCGGAAAGTCCTTGATGATTTGCTGGCCGACATCGAGCGCCTTGGTCCATCGCTTTTCGGTCACGGCAATAGCAAATTGCACGCCCATATTATGGAGTTTTGTCCGGAAGACATCGCGAGCCGCTTCCTGCAACGCCAGAGCCTCATTGGGCGTAAGGTAGGAGTCAAGCTCTTGCAGAATCTCCAGGCTGCGGTCGGTCTCTCGGGATTGTATCGCATCGTCCCAGGCGGCTAACAGGACCTTCTTGCGGGCCTGTTTTCTATCGAACAAAACCTGCCTCATCGCCTTGGCTTTTTCGCTTTCCGGATGGGTTTTAATCAATCCCTCAATTTGCGCGCTGGCCCTGACCCACTGGTAGTCATCAAGCAGTTTCTCGATGTGTACAATGATTTGATGAACTCTTTCCTGGTCCGTCGCATCGTGATAACGATCGCACTGTGCCCGAAGCTGCTCGGCGAGATCCCGGTATTCAGGACGTTCGGCGATCTCGGCGATGATTTCATTGGCCGCCCCGAAATCCTGCTGCTGGAGCTTGTCAAACACGGCTTCCCGCAGGGATTGCCGGTCCACATCCCGGAAGGCAATGGCCTTGGCCGTTTCACTGACGCGCGTGCTGTGATTGATCTGGGCCAGTTCCGTACTAATGGCTTCCAGTCTCCCGGCCACCTTTTCGATGTTCGTGTTATTGTCTTTAAGCACATCGAGAATCTTAAACAAACGCGAGATCATGGCCATTAACGCGCTGATAAAGACCAAAATGCCGAAAACCAATAGAAGCTGGTTCAAATCCGTCCGGACATTCTGAAAGATGTTCGTGAAGAGGGTGAGGACGACAATGACCAAAGCGACGCCAATCACGAGGATATGCCACCTGTACCGTCGCAACGTATCATCTTTTTCAGAGCTCATAATACACCTCTCAAAAAAAGACTTTTTACAGCATATTTCTATTCCATTATACTACACAAAAAGCTACGTATTGTCAATCAAACTGGAAAAAAGTTCAGGGGTGAAAGAAACCATCCCAAAAAGTGGTCATACGCGTTTATTGAAAATTTTGATGTTTTTTGGCTGTTTTAATGGATTGATTGTCAACCAAAGGACGTAACCTCGCATCATAACCAATATAGATCGGATCGAATAAAAATTGTTTTTTAGGAAGGACATCAAAATGAAAACTTTTCAATGGTGCCTCGTATTGATAGCCGCGGCGTTGATCGTCGGCGGTTGCGCAGCGGCGGAAAACACGACAGCGAACGATGATTCGGACAAACAAGGCACGATCGTTCAGGGAAATAACACGTTTGCCCTGGAACTCTATGCCAAGCTGAAAAATGCGGACGGAAATTTGTTCTTCTCGCCCTATAGCATCTCGACGGCCCTGGCGATGACCTATGCCGGGGCGCGAGGCCGAACGGCAGAGCAAATGGCCGACGTGCTGCGTTTCCCAATCGGCGAGCCCCCTTCCCATCTGAATTCCCGGCAGCTTGCGACGGAATTCGGCAAACTCGTCAAGGACCTGAACGCCAGGGGCGAAAACGGGGCTTACGAACTCATCGTCGCCAATGCCCTTTGGGGTCAGAAAGGCTATGGCTTTCTGGCGGAATTTCTGGAGCTTGTCGAAACGCACTATGGCGGGCGGCTCAATGAAGTCGATTTCGTCGAGGCTACCGAGACGTCGCGGCAAACCATCAACGCATGGGTCGAGAAAAAAACAAACGAGAAGATCAAAAATCTTATCCCCAAAGGTGTGCTCGATTCCATGACGAGGCTCGTTTTGACCAACGCGATCTACTTCAAAGGCAACTGGGCGCAACAATTCAGAGAGGACAGAACAAGAGAAGCGCCGTTTACTCTTTCCGACGGGAAAAAGATTGATGTTCCTATGATGAACCAGACAAAGAAGTTCAATTACATGGAAACGGAGACTTTGCAGGCACTTGAATTGCCCTATGTGGATAACGAGCTGTCGATGATCGTCCTGCTGCCGAAAGAACTCGACGGACTGGGCGAATTGGAACAATCGTTGACGCTGGAAAAGGTAACGGAATGGCAGAGCAAGCTCGGCAAGCGCGAAGTGATCGTTTCCATCCCGAAGTTCAAGTTAACGAGTCAATTCAGTCTGGCCGCTGTCTTAAAAGCGATGGGAATGGCGGACGCCTTCTCAAGAAGCGCGAATTTCTCCGGCATGAACGGCAAGCGGGACCTGGCGATCTCTGCGGTCATTCACAAGGCCTACGTGGATGTGAACGAGGAAGGCACTGAAGCCGCCGCCGCGACGGCCGTCACGATGAGACTCACCTCTATGGTCCCAACTGACCGGCCGCCGGTCTTTCGGGCCGACCATCCGTTCCTGTTCCTGATCCGCGACAACCAGTCCGGCAGCATCCTGTTCATCGGCCGGCTGATGAATCCGAAAGCTTAAGACACCATAATACAACAACGGTACATAGGTATGTCATTCTGAGCGCAGCGAAGAATCTCAGTCTTTGCCGTTTAGTAGTAGGGCGCGATTCTTCACACCAGTGCGAATTACAGTTGTTTCCGGATGGTTTTGCCTTTTCTTCTTTCTGATTGTGTATGCACAGAGGCGCGTCTTCTGCGCCCGATTTCAGCTTCGTCGATGACCGGAACTAAGCGGGTTCGCGTAGTCCGCATTACCATTGAAGCAATTCCCATGTCCTGAAATGGGGTAGCTTGCAAGTCATCCATTTCTCGCGACGAGAACAATCGGCCTCTTGGCGGAGTATGCACTGAAGGGCAAGAACGAAAGCCATAAATATTCTTTGGATGAAGATCAATGGACAGATATCCTACCGAATACCAATATGATACCGGATGCCCGACCACGGTTGCCGACGCACCAGTCACACGTAACATCGCCGGCGCCATGCGGCGTCTGCTATCGGTGTCTATGATCATTATGACCTTCCTGGGTCATGTCGGCCGGGCCGCGTCGCCGGTTCCGCTCTCGATGGACAGGATGATCCCGATCCCCCATCCGATGACGACCCTCGTGCGGGCGGAGGACGTTCAGCAGGAACTCGGTTTATCAACCGTTCAGGTCAATGAGGTAAAGCGGGCGGTTGAAAACGTCGAATTACCCCTGTGGCGCTTGCGCGACGTACCGGTCCAGGAGCGCAACAATGCCGCCGGTTTGCTGGTTCAACAATTACAGCAAAACCTCGAACGGATTATTTCGCGTCAACAACTCGAACGACTCAATCAACTGGCCCGGCAAGCGGAGGGCATCTCCGTCATACTTGAGCCGGAAATGGTTTTGAAGCTGGGGTTGTCCGCCGAGCAAATCGAGCATATTCGCATGGCTTTGAATATCTCGTATAACAAACTCGTCGCATTGCAGCGAGATGCGGAAGATTTCTCCGAGTCGCGTAAAGCCGCATCGATCCGGATCGTGCATGATGAAACTGAAAAGAGTATCATTGCTGTTTTAAACGGATTTCAGCAACGCGCCCTGCGAAAACTCATGGGAGAACCGTTCGATCTGTCGAATGTGCGAATTGTCGCCTGCAAAGCTCCCGAATTCGATGTGGACACCTGGATCAATCCTCCCGAATCCGATAAACCTGAACGGGCTGGAAAGGTGACGGTGATTCACTTTTACGCCTTTGGCTGCGACAACTGTATCCGCACTCTACCGTACTATAACGAATGGCGGGAGCATTTTCCGCCGGGCGCCTTCCAGGTCATCGGCATTCACCGGCCGGAGACCGAGCAGGAACGGGAAATCGACAGGGTCAAAGCAAAGGCGGTGGAGGCGGGTATGAAGTACCCGATCGCCATCGACAACGACAGCCTGATGTGGGATGCCTGGGCCAACCGAATCTGGCCGAGCATCTACCTGATCGATAAGAAGGGCTATGTCCGTTACTGGTGGTACGGGGAACTGAATTGGCAGGGAGCGGAAAGCGAAAAATACCTTCGCGGCAAAATCCAGGAACTCATCCAAGAGAAATCTGTGGTCGAGAGTACGGATTCCGCTGGATGATTATCCGGAGTGCCTTTTCTACTGTTCTACTCTACAGTTTCCATTCTCGACAGATTTGCTCGCCACTCGTTGGCTTTTTCCGGTTGGTTCCAGGCTTCGTAGAGGGCGATGAGATTGTTCAAAGACTGTTGCGTGTGGGGGTGAGTGTCATCGAGTTTGAGACGGCGGCCTTCGAGGGCTTCGAGTAAGAGTGGTTCTGCTTCCTCATACCGAGCTTGCTCTTTGTACAGCACCGCTAGGTCGTTTTTGGATTCCAGCGTGTTCGGATGATCGTCTCCCAACTCACGCTGCCTGCCTTCGATGGCCTGGTTGAGTAAGAACTCGGCTTGCTCATAGCGTTCCTGCTCTCGACGGAGCACACCTAAATCGTTGATGGTCACTAGCGTCAAGGGATGGTCCTTGCGCAGCTTGAGATTCCTGGCATCTAACACCTCCATGAGCAAGGTTTCGGCCTTAGCGTATTCGCCCAGATGCGTAAACACTCGAGCGAGCAGGCCCTTCGAAAACAGTGTACCCCGGTGCTCGTCACCGAGCACACGGCGCTGTATCGGTAGGATATCGAGGCACAGCCGCTTGGCCTTCTCATATTGCTTCTTCTCTATGTACAATCGAGCAATCGCGCTCTTTGTGTTCAGAGTCCACATGTTCTCATCATCCCAAAAGCCTTCACGCAATTTTAGCGCCTCGAAGTATTGGCGTTCGGCCTCATCGTAACGTCCCTGAACCTCATACACCCACCCAAGATTACCCACCAAAAAAAAACTCAGGTTATGTTTCTCCCCAAGCACACGCATCGCAATCGGAATATTCTTTACGTACAACTGCTCGGCCTCACCATAACGACCAAGGTCGGTATAAATAATGCCAAGAACATTTGAGAGGCTCATCATCATGACATGTTCGTCACCAAGTGTACGCCGAGAGATTAGCAAGTTTTCTTCAATCAACTCTGCCGCCTCTTGATTTCGCCCTTGATCCCTGCGAAGCCAGGCCAGATTACCTAAAGATCCCAACGTATCCAGGTGATCGGCACCAAGATGTTCCTGGCGTATTTGGAGGGCGCGTTCAAGATGCGGCTCCGCCGCCTCATTTTCACTCAGCGCTCGATATGTCCTTCCCAGCGTGTTGCGTATCAACGCCTCAACCAGGGGCTCATCTTTAAACTTACCTCCATCAAGGCTTTCGGATGTCGTATCGAGGAATGAGCGAACAGTTACATCCCGGTCCTTGCCTCTGGCCGGATCGACCGAGGCAAGAAGATCGTCAAGAAGTAAACTGCTCACGTCGCTCGAAATTCGTGCCTGTCGCTGGGCACGGAGCGCGAAAAGTGTTGAAGCAACGACTCCGGCAATGAGCACAATGAGTACCGCTGCAACGCCAGTAACTAACGCCCGGTTTCTTCGGACGAACTTCTTGAGTCTATATACATTGCTTGGTGGTCCGGCCAGTAACGGATCGCCCTTCAAGTAGTTCTCGATGTCGTCTGCCAGCTCGGAGGCCGAACGATAACGCTCGGCGCGTTCCTTGCGCATCGCCTTGAGGGGAATCCATTCAAGCTCTTTATGGAGCTTTTTTGCAAGCGTTCCTAAATCCGTCCGGCGACTTTGTGCAACCTTTACAGCACTCTCACCCAGGTTTGTCAGGCGTGTGCTCGGTGTCTTGGGATCTGTTTCTCGAATAATCTGCCGGATCCGGTCAATGCCGCCCGTACGAAGTGTATCGGAATCGAACGGCAAGACACCGGTTAAAAGGACATACAGCAATACGCCTAAAGAGTAGATGTCCGAACGGGTATCGATATCCTCGGTCGCCATATCGGCCTGCTCGGGACTCATATACTCCGGCGTGCCAAGTAATTGGCTTTCCTCCGTCGCCAGAGTTCGTTCGGTGAGTGGCTGAGCAATCGCCTTGGCGACGCCGAAATCGATAATCTTGGGAGTCGCTTTGTCATCCTGGAGCGAGACCAGGATGTTGGACGGTTTGATATCGCGATGGATAATCCCTTTCTGGTGGGCATAATGAACCGCCAGACAGATTTGCTGGAAGAGTCGCAGCCGCTCTTTGATCGTCAGCTTGTGACGATCGCAATGTTCGATAATCGATAAGCCCTTAACATGCTCCATGACGAAATAGGGTCGGCCTGCCTCGGTTGTCCCGGCATCGTGGACATGCGCAATATTCGGATGATCCAGGAGGGCAAGAGCCTGTCGTTCGGCCTCAAAGCGGGCGATCACACGCTTCGAATCCATGCCGGGCTTGATGACTTTCAACGCCACCTGTCGTCTAATAGGATGCTTCTGCTGGGCCAGAAAAACGATGCCCATCCCCCCTTCACCCAAAGCATGGAGCAACTTATAGCGTCCGACCTGGCTGCCGGATTTTTCAATAGATCCGTGCAAAGAGGCTGTGATTGAAGCCACTTGGGATTTCTTAGGAGAGTTGGCATTATCTGATGAAGGCGATTCCACCTTATCGTGTTCAGCTCCATCTATATCGCCGGTGACGACAGAAAGAAGCTCATCCAACTGATCGGGTTCCAGTCCAAATATCGAACGCTTATCCACCATATGATACTCCAGGTCCTACAGACGGCCATGTGTACTAACGCTACTATAACGTTGGGGAATTATTCGGAATCTTGCGCGATTTTTGGAAAGAATTGTCTCATCTGCTCTAATTCGCCTGTCAGGTATTCGTCCGATGTGACAGATTCGCGTAAATATTGCTTCAAAGCTACTTGAATGCGTCTTTTTACGGTGACAATCATGTTGGATGCCTTAGACTCGTCTGAGATTCCATACTGGGTTGTGATCTCTTTGAGCGAAGGAGGAGTGTTCCGATCCATGATAGGATGGATAACACGGTCACAGAAAATGCCCCAATGAACGTCTTTGCCGTCCTCGCGACACTCGCGCTCCACTTTTTCTAACACCTGTTCCAGCAACGACGAAACCCAGGCGTAATCGAAGGTCCGTTCTGGAGCCGATTCTGTAATACTTTGGGGTATTTCGGGAGGCGCGATCACATCCAGAGGAATAAGCTGCCCCTTGGGCGCCCGTTTTTGGGCCGTTTCTTTCTCGTGAACATCACCTATATATCGATTCAGGGCAATCAGTAATAAAGACCGAAATCGTCCTTTGGCCGCTTCGGCTTTTTCAATGAGGTGTTGTCCAAGCACGACTTCATGGAAAAAGCCCTGGGTGAGGTCCTTTGCCTGCTCGTTGTTGTATCCTTTACGCCGAAGATAGCAATAGACGGGTTTCCAGTAGCGATTCAGCAGCAGGCTGACCAAGACTTGATTGTTATGTTCGTCGCTTGAACCGGCCTCTTGAATGAGGGACCAGTGAGTCGTGAGGAAGGCTCCTCCCGTACCACCAATATCTGTATAATCATCGCGTCTCACGATTTACCCATCCAGAGAATTTCACTCTCAGTATAAGCAATAAACAACGTGTTTTCAATGGTTTATAAACGAGACAGACCAACATTTTCCAGAATTTTTCTAAAAAACCGAATATTTCGCGCAAGATCGAGAATGTTTCCCCCAAGAAGAGTGTGAAAGCAACAAAAACTCATTGAAAGGGAAGAAAAATGGAACAGTTGAATGGGTACAGAAGAAGGTTAATCTCCATCATGGTTGTGGTTGCTGTTGTTATGTTTGGTGGAAATACGAAGGCAGATTTCACCTTCGGCGAATCCACAAATCTGGGCGTACCGGTCAATAGTCCGGGGGCGGAAATGGGCCCCACAATATCCGTCGACGGGTTGGAACTGTATTTCGAATTCAGCCCGCCTATGCTGAACACATGGAACTTGTGGGTTGCGACACGTCCGACTCAGCAGGATGATTGGGGAGAACCGGCGATGCTTGGGCCGGAGATCAATAGCTCCTCCGAGGATGGTCTTCCGCAGATTTCCCCGGATGGCCTGGAACTGTACTTCTACTCAAAGCGCCCCGGCGGACATGGAGGTTGCGATATATGGGTGACCAGGAGGTCTACACTATCCGATCCTTGGGGGCCTGCGATCAACCTCGGGCCACCTATTAATAGTTCCGGTCACGAGCTGTCAGCGTCTATCACATCTGATGGACTGGAGATTTTTTTCAGTCGCTCAGACGGTGCAGCCGAAGGTTTTGACCTATGGAGTGCAAGACGTGCGACGCGGGATGAACAGTGGGGTACGCCGGCGAGCCTTGGCTCGCCTGTCAACAGTTCGGCCAGCGAGGCTGCCCTATGCATCTCAGCGGACGGCCTCGTTCTCCTCTTCTCCAGCCACCCAAACGGTCCTTACCCGCCAGGTGGCTACGGCGGTACAGACGTATGGGTGACCCAGCGACCAACGAGGAATGATCTTTGGGGAGCACCGTGGAATCCTGGACCGCCACTCAACACGCCCTACTGGGACAATTGCCCGAGTATTTCAGGTGATGGCCGTTGGCTCTACTTCTCTGACTGGCATAGGATCACCCTTGGACAGAGTCCAAAGCCTGGAGGGTTTGGGGCTCGCGACCTGTGGAAGGCACCTATTCTCCCCATCGTTGACTTCAATGGCGATAGAATTGTGGATGCCGAGGACATGTGCATCATGGTGGACCATTGGGGCGAAGATTATCCCTTGTGTGACATCGGCCCGATGCCCTGGGGGGACGGCGTTGTCGATGTTCAGGACCTGATCATCCTTGCGGAGCATTTATTCGAGGAGCTGCCAGGCCGGCCCATCAACCCATGAAAATGAACATTGGAAGCAATTCTTGAAAGGGTAGCAAAATGAAACGGTTAAATGAGTACAGAATGAGATTTGTGTTGGTGGGATTTGTAGTCGCTATTGTACTGGGCGGCGGAAGGGCGAAGGCGGATTACACCTGGATGCACAAAGCTGATATGCCGACAGTGAGATACGGCTTTTCAACCAGCGTGGTGGGCGGCAAGGTATATGCTTTCGGAGGCGATAGTCGTTTTAGGAGGGTAGATGAATATGATCCGCAGACAAACACATGGACACAGAAAGCTGACATGCCAACGGCACGGCACTTTCCGTCCACGTGCGCGGTGAATGAGAAGATCTTCGTCATTGGTGGAGGGTCGGTAAGTATGCCCCCCGTTTCTAAGGTGGAGGTCTATGACCCGGCTACCGACAACTGGGCGGAGAAGACCGGGTTGCCTACTCAAAGGATCTGGATGTCCACAAGTGTGGTGGACGGGATAATCTACGTCATCGGAGGACAAGTCATCGGGCAAGGCGAACTCTGCATTATGGAGGCGTATGACCCAGCCACCGATACGTGGACTCGTAAAGCCGACATGCCCACAAGACGCTCGTTTATATCCACATCTGTAGTGGACGGTATAATCTATGCGATTGGGGGATGGGGTGGTTCCGCAGGGCTTTCCACGATGTCGGCGTACGACCCGCTGTCCGACACGTGGACAAGGAAAGCACCTATGCCAACAGCCAGGTACTTGCTCGGCACCAGGGTTGTCGGTGGGAAGATTTATGCCATTGGCGGCTGGCGGCATTCGGCCAATGGCCCTTTATATTCAACCGTGGAAGTCTATGACCCAGTGACGGATATATGGACCCGGGAAGGCGATATCCCCATACCCACGGCGGGCTTATCCACTAATGTAGTGGACGGAAATATATACGTCATCGGGGGAGCCCTTACACCCCATAACGGCGTTTTCATACACACGTCTTCGGTATATGTCAGTGATGTTATCATCGACTTGAACGGCGACGGATCCGTCAATGCGGCGGACATGTGCATCATGGTTGACCACTGGGGCGAGAACTATTCATTGTGCGACATTGCTCCGCCTCCTTTGGGTGATGGTCTCGTCGATGTTGAGGATCTGATCGTCCTGGCTGAGCATCTGTTTGAGGACGTGGATGATCCGACACTCATGGCTCACTGGCTGCTGGATGAGGCTGAGGGAACGGTTGTTGCCGATGGTACAGGAGGCAACGACGGCCACGCTTTGGGCGATCCTGTTTGGTTGCACGATGGTGGACAGGTCAATGGAGCGCTTCAACTGGATGGCGTGGATGACTATGTGGTCACAGGGGCCGCTCCGAACCCTGAAGGGAACTCTTACAGCATCTTCGCCTGGATCAAAGGCGGCGCGCCGGGCCAGGTTATGTTATCACAAATGGATAAGGCGAATTGGCTCGGTACAGATCCATCAGGGGGAGCCCTGATGACCGAGCTTACAATCCCTGGCCGGAACGGCCGTGCACTCGGTTCGCAGGCCATGATTACGGATGGGAGCTGGCACAGGATCGGTTTTGTCTGGGATGGTTCCTACAGAAGACTCTATGTCGATGGTGTCATTGTGGCGGAGGACACACAGGATAACTTGGATGTTTCATCGAATGGCCTCTACTTTGGAACCGGCAAGGTTATGGAATCCGGCACCTTCTTCTCCGGCCTGATCGACGACATCCGCATCTACAACCGGGCCGTAAGCCCATAACCAATCGCGGGCAGGATGCCCGCGACACAAAACAAAACGCCCAATATCGTTAAGGGCTGGCAATCCGAGCTGCTGCCGGCCCTTTCTTGTTTGATTTTCAATTTTCCCTTGCTCAAAGAGCAAAGGCTTCTATAATTCAATGTAGAGGGCAGAACAACTTTGAAGCGGTAACGTTGTGCTTTGTGCTCTTCTGCCAAGAGGTGTGAGGAACATCCTATACGAGTTCTTATGACTAATAAGTGGACCCAGACCCATTTTAGGGAATTATTTATCAACTTCGGGCGAAAGTGCGGATTGACCCAAGTAGAAGCAATGTCTTTCAAAGTCTGAGCAAGGAATATGATCTTCATAACATCGTGTTAAATGCAAAAAAAGTGAAAGGAGAAAAAAATGAAGAAGGTGGTTATCTCATGCATTGTGGCCTTGGCCGTCACCTCTGCCATGGCCGCGGAAAAGAAACAGATGAAGGATGTCGATACGGATGAGTTCACGACGGATACGCAGATAACGCCCGCCGGAGCCGGAGATGATCATGCGGCCCTGGCTTGGTGGATTCCCAATGAGTTTTGGAAGGCCATTTTGGCCCGAGATAAGACCGCAAGTGAAGCCGACAAAAAAGCCATGCTCGATGCTTTGTCAGGTGTTTCACTCGTTGCCGTTGTACAAGCCGACATTAGTGCTTTCGGCGCTTTCAAGTTTTACTCAAAAGAGGAAATAGAGAGAAAGATGTCGATCTCCTATACTGGGGCTGACGGCAACAGGCTCAGACTGGCGACAATGCAAACGATCGATCCTGATTTGCAAGTGGTTCTTGGAATATTCAAACCCATTCTTGGCGCCGCGATGGGTAATCTCGGCAGCAACATGCACTTCTACGTGCTCAATGATAAAACGAACGCCTCACTCCGGCTGCTCGATCCTTATCGTGAAGGAATTATCAATGTTAAACTCACGAAAAGGAATGGCGACCTCATGACGGGTAATATTGAGATGCCTTTGAACTCGCTCTTTATTCCTCGCAAGTGCCCTAACGGAAAAAACGCCCACATCTCCTGGAACTATTGCCCCTGGACAGGAAAGAAACTCGACGATTAAAACTCTGATCGGGCGATTCCCGTCTTCAGTCTGGCCTTAGCCAAGACACGTGTCTCATCATTCGCCTTCGATATCCGTGATTCGGTTCTCGGGGTCGCTTTCCTGCTTGATGCCGGGGGGCCTGCAATGTTATACTGAGAGCATAGAAACCGCGTTCAAGCAGGAGATATGACAATGCGTAGCCTTAACCGACGAGACTTCATGAAAAGCACCGTGGCGGGCACCATCGCCGCCGGCTTGTCCCCCCGCTTCGGCCTAAGTCAGAACGCCATCGACAGGAAACCCAACGTGGTCATTCTGTTCATCGACGATCTGGGCTATGGCGATCTCGGCTGTTTCGGGAACAAACGGATTCCGACGCCCCATATCGATTCCCTGGCGACCAACGGCGCCAGGTGCACGATGTCCTACATTACCAATCCGCCCTGCTCGCCCAGCCGCTGCTGTCTCATGACCGGCATGTACGCCCAGCGGTTCGGCAAGTCAGGCATGGCTCGCGGCCTGCCCATTCCCGACGATCATCCCACGATGGCCGAATTCATGCGGGACGCCGGCTACGTGACCGGGCAAATCGGAAAATGGGATATCGGTTCCGCCGAGCAGGGACCGCATCGGCGCGGCTTCATGGAGGTGGCGCGAAATGCGCCGGGCGCACAATACAACCGCCGGAGGGAGGATGGCACCCCGGTCTATCTCACCGATCTGGTCGGCGATTACATGGCCGAGTTCGTCGAAAAGAACAAGGATAAGCCGTTCTTTCTCTACTTTTCACCCCTTGCCGTCCACTCGAAAGTCAAGGATACCCCCCAGCATTACCGGGATCGCATCCCGGGCGGACAAGGCACCGCGTACGAAGGGGCCGTTCTTGCGGTGGATGACGCCGTCGGAAAGCTCCTCGCCAAGCTGAAAAAACACCATATCGAGAAAGACACGCTCATTTTCCTGACGGGCGACAACGGCGCCAATCAGGGAGAAGGCGGCTCGTCCGCCCCTTATCGCGGCGGCAAGGGGCCGGGCACGCAGTTGGAGGGCTGGGTGCATACGCCCACGGTCGTCTCGTGGCCGGGCACGATCCCCGCCGGCGTCACCTACGAAGGGCTCACGTGCACGATGGATTTCTATGCCACCGCGGCCGCCGCAGCCGGCAAGCCCCTGCCCAAACGCTGTGAAGGCAAGGACCTCCTGCCTTATCTGAAAGGCCGGAAGAAGGGGGACGCCCATGAGTACGTTTTCTGGCACAATGCCGATCCCACGGATGCGCCGCGTCGGAACCTTTACGCGGTACGCTGGAAGAACTGGCGGCTGATAAAGTACCCGGACGGCTGGCGACTGTTCGACCTCAAAAACGATCCGAAAGAAACGAAGGACCTGGCAAAAGAACGCCCGGAGGTAGTCAACAATATGCGCAAACGCTACGATACGTTCGTCGCATCGCTCCCCCCGTTAAAGCCCAGCGCCGATTACAAAGGCGGCGGCCAGGTCCCCCAAGGATGGGGCTGGTTAACGGGCGATGGAACATAGAGTGGGTGTTCGATACTCGATTCTGGATTCTCGATACTCGTCGTCATTGCGAGGCCCGCCAGGGCCGCGGCAGTCTTCAATAGATTTGTCACCGAGCACACAGAGAAAAAGGTAGTGTGCGATGTATCGCACCTATTTCGAGTTATCGCTTGCAATAAATCTTTAACGTCGTCAAAATAGACGGTCATGAAACGCTCCTATTCAAAACGAAACGATCTGAAAGTATTCATCAGCTCGCGAGAGTGCACATGTAGCGAGTGCAAGGCAGACCTCGGCCAAAAGGTGTGGATCACCCTGGTCGAAGAGAAAGGACCCGTATGTCTTTCCTGTGCGGACCTCGATCATCTGGTTTATTTACCCTCCGGCGACGCCGCACTGACTCGCCGGGCGAGAAAACATTCGACGTTGTCCGCGGTTGTGCTGAAGTGGAGTCGGGCGCGAAAGCGGTACGAGCGCCAGGGATTATTGGTCGAAGAACCGGCTCTCGTTCAGGCCGAGAGCGAGTGCTTGAAAGACAAAGATATACGGGAACGCCGCCGCGTTCGAGATGCGCTTCGCCGGGTGGATTTAGACCGCGCCTATGTCAAACGTTTTACTGAAGCGATCCGTCAACTTTACCCGAAATGCCCTGCGAAAACCACACGAGCCATCGCGGAGCATGCCTGTACCCTCCACAGCGGCCGGATCGGTCGATCAGCCGCAGCGAAAGCTCTCGATGAGGATGCCGTTCGCCTGGCGGTCACCGCGCATGTTCGCCATGTTGAGACACCGTATGATACGCTCTTGATGAGCGGCCGGGACCGGTTCGAGGCGCGTCTCGAAGTGGAAGACAAGGTCCAATCCGTGCTTGAGAAATGGCAAAGTGGTTTTGAGACAGAGCCTGCCCTGAGCGAAGTCGAATGGGATGACAGAGCCTGTCTTGAGCAAAGCCGAAAGAATACGCAGGATTAAACTTAACCACGAATAAACATCAATGAACACGATATTTGTAGGGTGGCGGCTTGCCCCACCATTAAACTTCGACATTCGACATTGGATATTCATTATTCAATATTCAACAATGGTTTGATTTCCTGATATCCTGATAACCTGATCCCCACACCCTGATAACCTAATGTCCTGATCTCCTGTATTCTGTCTCCTGTATTCTATATTCTGTCTTTATCTTTTTTCCTTGCTCAACCAGGTAACGGGACATATAATAAAACTTAGAGATTCTAACAACTTTGAAGCGGCAACGACGTACCTTGTGCTTTCTTGCTTTAAGTCGATAGGCTTGGGATGTGATACGGAAACCATATGAACATTGCTGGCATTGAAAGTATGACTAAGAAGCGATTTTCAAAATTGTATATTTGTATTGCTGTTTTTGTTGTCATATTATTCCTTGTGTTTTGCCCATTGCAATGGACTGTAGCTCAAGCCACGGAGCCAGCAGGATGGCAGCTTATAGTGCGTAAAATCCCCTTTCACAAAGGTGATTACTTAACATATTGCATTTTAGATTTTACGTTGTCTCCAAACGCTGATTGTTACTATAAATGCACACTTTCCCGACGCGGAAGTACTGTTTCGTCGAGGACATTTGCCTGGCCCAGCTACTATCCAAGAAACATTCTAGTCGAATTTCAGGATGAGTTGCCAAACGGCAATAGAACGGCTGTCATTGAATTTGGCGTGGAATTGGTTCGCTGTTCCTGGTCAAACGATCAGACCATATGGAAAGAAGTTGACACCTTTTACGAAGGAGAATGCCCGGGTATGTTCTTAATAAATCCGAACAAAACCAGAGAAAACGATGGCTATCACCAATAAACACTTGAAACGACATGAAAAGAAAAAGTGAATGCCCGGAATGCAAAGGGAAGCTGACTCAATTTGGCTTGAATGTGGATACGGGGATTATTGAGTGTCCGAGATGTCATGCGCAGTTCTCCCCATTGAACGTGCTACGGGACAGCGACATCGTATCTTTCTCAAAACAACTTCCACCTGATATGCAAGAGGCATTTCTTATTGGCCTTGGATTTGAAAAAGAGCCTGCCCATAGGACATCAGAAGAACTTGTACATGGCTTTCTTATTTTAATAATGTTTGGTTCGATTTTGGGCAGTGTTGGGCTTGCCGTTTTCTTTCATCGGATTAGGTATCTGAGTGGAATCATCTATGGTCTTATCTTATATTATGGAGTAAACGATATGTACAAAAGTCAAGAGGCGAATAAGTGGCATAGGAAGGAGGAAGTGTCGTAGCTTCGTAGGATGGGCAGATTTCTGCCCATGCCGGATATATGAAAAACTAAACCGCATGGGCTAAACCGCTATTTTAGACCGTGTTCCACGGAGTGAATGGATGGATTCGTTTTATGATCTTGACGACAGAAACTACTATCACGGAACCTCTCCAAGTTCCGCCATTTGCATATCCGAGGAAGGCTTTCGAATTCTCGACCGAAAAGTTCGCTTCTGGAGCGGAGCGCTTGGAACGGGAATTTACATCACCCGGAACCTCAAAGAATCCCTCGAGTTCGGTGGCCTCCAGAGCAAGAACAACACGTACGTTTTGCAATTGGAATTGACTCGCGGGTCCAAGATCGCACGATTGGACGACCAGGTCAATCAACAAGTAATCGATTCGCTACGCCGGGAGTTCGGCCGCGAAGTGTTAGGTCCCGGATTTGCCCGGGCGATTCCAAAGAACAAACATCTCAAACCTCGCGAGCTGTTTGCGCTCATGGGTTATTTTCATAAAACAGATGTGCTGTTCGAGGACACGACGTTACGACACGTACGAAGGTGGTTGCTGCGTTTGGGTTACCATGGTTACGGTCACACTCACAACGACCTGGGCATCATGCTTTTCGATCCGTCTCGACTGATTCTGCGCGACATCAAACGGCTCCAACGTCCTTCGGTGGATCGTTTTACAGCAGACCTGGATGAATCCGCACTTTTGACGGTTCATCCCGGTGAGATGCTAACCGATGCGGAGGCGGAACTCCACGATATGGAAATGATCATTAAGGAAAATGAAGAAGATCCCGATTTGGAATGTGAACGAATTGAGCTTGAACATCGGCAAAAGCTTATCAATCAATACCAGAAAAAACACGGTGTCGTATAACGTTAAAACAGAATGGAGGTCCGTTGAAAATGCCACGACAAAATTGCCCGGAATGTGAAACGCCGCTCCAACCGATTAAGATCATTGATGCGACCTCTCCAGGTCCGAGTGACAAAGGGATCGCGCATGTCGAATTGTCTTATTCTTCACCGGAAGCCAAACCGAGTTTTTTTATGCACGCCATCAAAAGAGAAGGGACATTAAAGGCGACGATGTGTCCGAAATGCGGCCGCGTTCTCCTGTATGCGAATCCAGAGTAAATGAAAAAGCGTTAGGGATCGCCAGTTATTAATGACTGAGTTCAGTACATAGAAAACGTTGATTGCCCCATTAAATTGGAGATGAGAAAGACAGATGGGATTATTTTTAGCCCTCTCTGGTGTTGTCGGCGCGGGTCCAGAAGAAGTGAAATCATCACTGTCCGGCTTCGCGCAGAGCCACGGCGGTGAATTTGAATTCGCGGAAGGAATTGCCGATGATCCGAACATCGGCGTCATCACCCGGGATGGATCTAACACGACAGTCGTGTATCCCGACGGTTTTTGCGAATGGAACGAAGCATCCAAATACCTATCGAGGACACTTAAAAAGACAGTTTTCTCCCTTCACATTCACGACGATGACCTTTGGATGTTCGTCCTGTTTCATAACGGGAATGAGATGAGTTGGTTCAATCCGATTACCGATTACTGGAAGGAACTTACACGAGAAGAGAAAGAAAGCCGTTTGCATCTGCCGAAAAATCGATTACGCTTTATAGGGAGGGAGATCAAGAAAGCAACCAATCCCTTGCTCATCCAAAGATCGACCTCTCTTGCCTGATGAAGAGATGCCGTGACTACAATTATTGAATTGTTAAGAGCCAATGACTGCGCCGTTTCGGCTCATGCATTGTATTCGTGAGGGTTGTGAACAGGGAGGTTCGCAGCCCTTTTTTCGATCCACAAGACCACCCAAAGAATCTCCTGACGGAGGGGAACTAAAGGAAATGTAAAGCATCGTTATTCCATCACGATAGAATTATGGCGGGCCAGGGTCCACCCACTCACGGAGTGTATGGGGGGGAAATGCCGTGAAAGTAAGGTTTTAGAACGGTATTTGAAGGTTTTGGGGATCAATCGTTCCTTGTTTGCAAAACATGAATTTTTTTAATTTAGTTCTTGCGTTGCATCGGTTATCATGTTATTTTGTTGTTTTAATGGTGAATGTTCTTCCATCTCTCAGGAATATCCCCCAGTGAATGAAGAAAGAGAGATACTATTTATACGGCCACTAAACAGGCCAAGGAGAAGTACACGTGAGTAAAGGTACAGTCAAATGGTTCGATTCGGGCAAGGGATTTGGTTTTATTAATCCGGACGATGGCGGCGAAGATTTATTCGTTCACCATTCGGAGATTAAGACGTCCGGCTATGCATCGCTCGATGAAGGCCAAAAGGTGGAATTTGCCGTCGGACAAGGCAAAAAAGGGCCCTGTGCGACGAACGTCGTTCCCTGCTAAGCTTTACAACAATGCTTAAGAACCGAAAGGCCCTGCTGAATGGCGGGGCTTTTTTTTGTGGATTCTTTCAGTCGAAATGAGTCTGACGCGGGGCATTCCTCACTGTCCCTCGTTAATATCGTATATCATCTAATCTGACGGTCATCGTCCATTATGTATAAGGAGATCTCATGGGAAGACCCAACCATAGTTATGAAAAACGCCGGAGAGAAATAGAGAAGAAAAAAAAGCAAGAGGCAAAACGACAGCGAAGGCTGGAAAAAAATAAAACACCCGAAACAGAAGAGCAAAATCAAGATCAAAACCAAGACCAAGACTCCTGAAAAACTTGGAGGGAGTGTATAGGTCTCGCGGGTGTTCAAGCGATTTCTGTCCATCTACTGCGCCTTCGGCAGGTACATGAACAAGAAAAAAATTATTGGCGTAGGCTTGACGAGATGGACTATTAGGGTGAAAATAGATGAGACTATTCATCGGATAACGGATTTAGGCAGGACGTCTTATGGATCAGGACACCTCATCTGCGAATTCTCAAAGCGTTTCGATTGTCTTATGCGGTCAGGCCGGGCAGGGTATCCAGACGGTCGAGCATCTTCTGACGCGGATCTTCAAGCTCGCCGGCTACAACGTCTTCGCGACGAAGGAATACATGTCGCGGATTCGAGGCGGGATGAATTCCACCAGCCTTCGGATCGGCTCGGGCCCCGTCCGCGCACCCGTCGGCCGGATCGATATTCTCATTCCTCTTAATGAAGGCGCATTGAAGCACGTGGAATTGCGGTTATCCGCTCAGACGACGATCCTGGCGGACAAAGAATCGCTCGGCGATGACCTCGATCGGACGGAGTATCAATCCTTCGATGTGCCGTTTACACAGATCGCCTCTGAAATCGGTAACAAGATTTATTCCAACGTCGTGGCCGTCGGAGCGATTGCGGGGCTATTCGGTATCGATCTCGATACGGCGAGTCCATACGTCGAGCAGTTCTTCGCCGGGAAAGATAAAGAGGTCGTCGAAAAGAACCTCGCCGCATTGAAAGCCGGCTACGATCATGCCGCCGGGCTAAGCAAAACCTCAAAAATCAAATTCGACGTTGCCAGTGACGCCACTGTCGAAGATCAGGTATTGCTCAACGGCAGCGAAGCGGTGGCGCTCGGCGCCATCGCGGGCGGATGCAATTTCATCGCGTCTTATCCGATGTCCCCTTCGACGGGCGTGCTCGCGTTTCTGGCCAAACACGCCAGGCAGTTCGATATGGTCGCCGAGCAGGCCGAGGATGAAATCGCCGCGATCAATATGGGCCTCGGCGCGTGGTACGCCGGGGCGCGGGCGATGGTGACCACATCCGGCGGCGGCTTAGCCCTGATGGCCGAGGGCGTCAGCCTGGCGGCCATGCTGGAAAGCCCGATGGTCATTCATCTGGCCCAGCGGCCCGGCCCGGCCACCGGGCTGCCTACCCGAACCGAACAGGGGGATCTGGAACTGGCCCTTTATAGTGGGCATGGCGAGTTCCCGCGAATTATCCTGGCTCCCGGCACGATCCAGGATGCCTTCACTTTGACGCAGCGAGCGTTCAATTTAGCCGACAAATATCAGGTGCCGGTCTTCATTCTGACCGACGAATACTTCGTGGATTCCTACTACAATACCGCTGCTCCTGATGTATCGAAGGTGAAAGTCGAAAAACACATCGTCCGAACGAACAAAGACTACAACCGATACGCCTTCACCAGGAATGGCGTTTCGCCGCGCGGCGTGCCCGGCTACGGTGACGGTTTGGTCCTCGTCGATAGCGACGAGCACGATACGGAGGGACATATCACCGAAGACCTCGATGTGAGAGTCAAAATGGTCGATAAGCGACTCAAAAAAGGCGAATCTTTAAAAGCCGATATAATCCCGCCGGATTTGAAAGGGCCGGAAGATTATAAAAATCTCGTTGTGTGCTGGGGCTCGACATGTCCCATCGTAGAAGAAGCCGTGCAAAAGCTTGGCAGAGACGACGTGGGGTTGCTGTATTTCAAACAGGTCTATCCCCTCCCGGACCAAACGGCAGAATACCTGAAAAAGGCTGAACGGACGATCATCGTGGAGAATAATGCCACATGCCAGTTTGGAAAACTCCTCAAACTCCATACGGGAATCGAGTTTGACAGCAAAATTCTCAAATACAACGGCCTGAGCTTCACCGTCGAAGAACTCACGGAAAAGCTGAATGAGACATTAACTTGATATCGCTTTGCGCAGCAAATCCTTTAAAAAAACTTCGAATACTTCTGAAATGAGGACAACATTGTGGACGCGAACGCTTTCGATATGACCGATATTGACATTGCCTGGTGCCCCGGCTGCGGCAACTTCCCCATCCTTAAGATCCTCAAGCGGGCGCTGGCCGAGTTGGACATCGATCCGACGGACCTCGTGCTCGTTTCAGGCATCGGCCAGGCGGCCAAGATTCCCCATTACCTCAGGGCGAACATTTTCAACGGCCTGCACGGCCGCGCGCTGCCTCCCGCCACGGCCATCAAAGCCGCCAACCCGGCCCTGACCGTCATCGCCGAGAGCGGCGACGGCGATATGTACGGCGAAGGCGGCAACCACTTCATCCACACGATCCGCCGGAATCCGAACATCACGAACATCGTGCACAACAACATGGTGTACGGCCTGACCAAAGGCCAGGCCTCGCCCACCAGCCGGAGAGGTTTCGTCACGCCCGTTCAGGTCGGCGGCGTCTTTCTCGAACCGTTCAATCCGTTAGCAATCGCCATCGCCCTGGACGCGAGCTTCGTCGCGCGGGCCTTCTCCGGCGACGTCGAGCAGACGACCGAAATCTTCAAAAAGGCCATCGAACACAAAGGCTATGCGCTCGTGGACGTCTTCCAGCCCTGCGTGTCGTTCAATAAACTCAATACATTCCAGTGGTTCAAGGAGCATACCTACACTCTCGATAACCACGATCCTACGGACCGCTTGAAGGCGTTCGAGAAGGCCACCGAAACCGACAAGCTGCCTCTTGGTATCTTCTACACGAGTCCCTCCAAACCCACATTCGAAGAAAACGTCGGGACGTACGAAGAAAATCAAGCCCCCTTATACGAACGCACCCTCGAGACCAGGAAACTCAGAGATTTGATCGAAACGTTCCGGTTTTAGACGGCAGTCGCCGGAGATCAGAAATAGAGTGCCCTGCATCACATCGCGTCCACTACGTCCTTTGAGTCTTAATATTTGAAAAGAACGTCAAGCGAACCCTGTTCAACATGGCTTTTCCCATGCTGGCCGGGACGTTTGCCATGAACGCCTACAATCTTACGGATACGCGGTGCGGCCCTGGCGACCGTGATCGGGCAAGGGGCCTCAACGGTATGGCTGTTCCAGCTACTCTACAAAAAACACGGTTTGTTGGTGCTCAAACGCTGGGGCCTGAAGGCCTATGGGGCGTCTTTCAAAAACATCCTTCGTCTGGGAATACCGAGCATCCTAAGCATGGTCCTCATGCCGGTTTCGGCAACCGCCGTGACGCGGATATTGAGCCACTTCGGCAACGCCGCCGTTGCGGGCATTGGCGCAGCCCAACGCATCGAAATGTTCGCGTTCGTCATCCCCATGGCCCTTGGGATATCTCTGGCCCCGTTCGTGAGTCAAAACCTCGGCGCCACGCGGTACGACCGAATTTGCGAATCCTTCACCTTATCCACCCGATTCGCGATGCTCTACGGCGGCGGCGTAGCCGTGACGTTTTTCCTCGGCGCGCCGTGGCTGGCCTCGATTTTCAGTCGGGATCCCGATGTGACGAACGTCCTGGTTATGTACATCCGTATCGTGTCATTCGGTTACGGCATGATGGAAGTGCATCGATATTGCGGTATTACCCTGACGGGACTTCACAAACCCATTTCTTCGGCCGTACTCAACGGCATCCGGGTCCTGGTCTTATTGATTCCATTATCCTTGCTGGGCGCCCATGTCGGGGGTGTTGGGGGTGTGTTCACTGGACGTTTGATAACGGACCTGATGGCCGGGTGTATCGGCCTTATATGGATTCGCTCTACGTGTAGAGAGCCTCTTTCATCGAAAACGATGACCGTAGCAGATGGCGCTTGTCAGTAATCTCTGTAGAGTCTGAGCCAGACGGGCCAGTCTTCCGGCATCGCGCCGCCGGCTTTCGTCCACGGGCCGTTCGTATCATGGTTGCGGTTCCATTTCAACGTCCACAACTCCTTGAGCCCGACGGGCCGGACGGACCAGTCCATAAAGGTCAGGTTACAGAATCCGTTGTGCCGGTCGATGCAGAAGTGGTTCATTTCCCCGCTCGTGCCCTGATTGCCGATCCCGAACGCATCGGGATGGGGGGAGGGCTGATCCATGTGCTGCGGCCACGCGTCGTACCACGTCGAGTCGCCGAAAACCGGTATGAGATTAGCGCTTACCGTTCGACCGGTGGACGTCCGGGTTCCCGTTGCCACCGACGTGGTGTTCTGGACGTTCTTCCAGAACCACTCGACCCAGCGCGTGCTGCCGCGGTCCCCGGCGTTGTTATTTACCCAGGAATTAATACCATAGCTAAAGATGTAATCGTTGAGCGTCGTGGCCTTAAAGGTGCCCCAGTCGGACGCGTTTTGCATCAGCCGGGTCGCTGTCGGGCACAGGAGCATATCCGGATCTCTGTTATAATAAGGCTCCATGGCGGACATCCACAGTTCTTGTTCTCGACGATTGAAATAGCCCTCGTTGTCGTCGGTGTAGAACTTGAACGCCAGCCCCCACTGTCTCAACTTCGCCTGGCACGCAATCGACTGCGCCTGTTCCTTAACCCGCTGCAGGGCCGGCATCAAGATCGCCATCAAGAGCGCGATAATAGCAATAACAACCAAAAGCTCGATGAGTGTGAAGCCTTTTCGTTTCATCATTTCTATAGCTCCTTCCCTTTTTTCGAGATAATCATTCTTGGGCAAACCGCTTTGTGCCCCTATCGTTTCATAGAGAATAGGTTATTAATGCGCCCTGTTATTATACCAAAACGTCATCGCAATTTCAACACTTAATGTGATTAGGAGCCTTTCAGCAGGCTTTTCATCGGCTTCACATCGAAAACGTATCCTGTTTTCGGTGGTCCATGCAGGGCGATCGATGCGCAACCGGACGAGCCAGGTAAAAAAAAGTCCTGTTTTCAGGAATTTCGTCTTGCTTTATTTTTTCAAAGGTCTACAATGGTTGTTCACAACAGCGGAAAGTTCAATACCCGATTGACGGATATTGATATCGACGTCGAGATTTTGAGAAAGGACCTATCATGAAATCTCCGAGGGCGTTGTTTTTCGTGATCGTTTGCATCATCCCAACCAAGATCTGCCCGGCGCAAGTTATCCCGGTCGAAGTGACCGCCTATCGAGCATTTCTCGATCAGCACAAGGATATGAGCGTTTCCGAATTGCTGGCGATGCACCCGGCGGGCGATTTCAAAGAGGACGTCGGGCCGCCCTGGGAATCCGTCGTGCATCACGAGCTGATCGACGCGCGGTACCGCCTGACCGCCTACGAGAAGAGCCTGCTCGAAAGGAATGGCTTTGTGGTGACCGAGCGTTTGAGAAACGGCCTGTTTCTGGAGCAGCTTCTGGATATCTGGAGGAAAGATCTGCCGCTGTTTATCTCCACGGATGCACTGCTTAACGCCGTCCACTATTACTACTCCAAATGGATGCTCAGCGATATCGAATCGGGGGCATTGTGCAGTCTGCTCGAAGAGTTGCTCTCCAGGATGCACGCCAAAATCCCAATGCTGTCGGCGAAGTATTCCGATGAGGTCGATCTGTGGCCGATGCTTGAGGACGTCGATCTGTACCTGACGGTAGCCCAAAGACTGCTCGCAGGGGACTCTGCGACTCCTTACGTGATTAGCAGCGCCACCCTCAACGAGATACTCGGCCTGATTGAGGCCGAAGCGATGGCTCCCTATCCGCTCTTCTCCCGGACGTGCCGGGAGATTGATTTCAGCCAGTTCACTCCCAGAGGCCACTATGCCCAGAATGAGAGATTGGCGAAATATTTCCGAGCCATGATGTGGCTGGGCCGAACGGAGATGTACTTACTGGCGCCGCAAAACGTCGCGGAGGGGCCCTGCCCGCGTCCAAGGCCCGAAGATATTCAGCGGCAGACGATTGACGCTGTTTTGGTGCTGGAGCTGATGGACCTGGCCGGCGTAAACTCGCTCTATCACGAGATCGAGGACGTCCTGTCGTTGCTTGTCGGCGGGCAGGATAATGTGACCGTTGAACAGTTGCGGTATGTTCTGGAAACGGCAGATCTTCCGGATGCAAGGTCGCTGCTGGACCCTATACGGTTGCAGACATTCCAGGAGCGGCTCGCAGGGGAAGCCTTCGCTTTCCAACGAATCCTGTCTCAGGTGCTCCGGCACGATCCCACCACGCCGGAAAGTGTCCGGCCGGCGTCGGCCTTCATGCTCTTTGGCCAGAGGTTCGTCATCGACTCGTACATTACGGGCCACGTGGTCGGCGACAAGATCACGTACCAGGGCCATCCCATTTGCAGATTGTTTCCGTCCGCTCTGGACGTGATGGCCGGACTGGGAAACAATGTCGCGCTGGAATTGCTGGTTCCTGAGCTGGAAGCGTACCATTATTCATCGAACCTGGCGGCTTTGCGCTACCTGGTCGATTCTCATGACGCGGCTTTTTGGGATAGCTCGAACTACAACATGTGGCTGAATTCGATCAGAAGCTTGAATCCGCCTTTGAATCGAGATGCCTTGCCACTCTTCATGCAAACCCCGGCGTGGTGGCGCCAGAAACTGAACACCCAGTTAGCCTCCTGGATTCAGCTAAGACACGACAATCTACTCTATGCCAAGCAGTCTTTCACGTCCGGCTATTCATGCTCCTATCCGTGCGCTTATGTCGAGCCGTTCCCCGAGTTCTATCAGCACCTGAATCATCTTGCGGTGACGGCCCAGGCGCAATTCGAGAGCCTGGACTTCTCTTATACCGTCCTGAAACAGTTTGTTGTAAGCTGGTATAAAAATCTTGCTGAAGTGACCGAGACGTTGGCGACGATTGCCCGGAAAGAATTGGATAATGTGCCGCTGACCGAGGAAGAAATCACTTTCACGAAACAAATGCTCTACAAAGACTCGTATGGAAGTCTGGAGGGTTGGTATATTATTTTGCTTTATGGTTACCCGATTGCGACGCAACCGGACGCTTTCGCCGACTACGTGGTGGCCGATTATCATACGACCCCGACAGACTGTGCGGGCAACACCCTCGGCGCCGTGCTACATGCCGGGACCGGCCCGGCGGACCTGGCGATCATCACGGCAAAGGCTCCGGGTACGGCCACAGCCGCTTTTGTCGGGCCGGTCATGAGCTACTACGAATATACGACGACGGATTTCCAGCGACTGACGGACGAGGAATGGGAGACGACTTACCTTCAGCAGGCGAGGCGTCCGGCGTGGACCTCGTCCTTTCTGGCCAATGAGTCGGGTGAGCCTTATTGACGGGTAGTACTACGTAACTACTGGTCGCGGTGAGAGGGCGTTGGATGGGCAAATCAGCGTCTCTGACGGCGGTAAGGCAAGCATGCCTGGAAGTTAACGAATCCATCGTTCCAATGGAGGGGGAAGGAGGTTGAGACAATGGTGCGAAAATCCATTTTGAGAATCAAACGGATGGCCAGGATATCGGCCTCGATCCTGGTCATGCTGCTCATCATTGCCGGAGGAAAGCTGATTCATATCGATGGGGATGTCATTCGCTTACCCGTCGCGGGCCGGGTTTGGGCCGATCCCGTGGATGGGAACGATCCGAATGCCGATGATTTGCAAGGCCCTGTTGAGCCGAATTTTGCCGCTTATTACGAGCCTTTGGAACTCCATATTGAGCCAAACATAGCGAGCTATGAATTGCCGCTGGATCTGGGCCTCGTGACTAACTTTGAAAAAGTGAATGAAAAGTTGGGCTTGGACGGCGCCAAAGATCTCATTAGCCGAAATGGATTCGTCGTCATCGAGCATGATATCGGCTCGTATGATCCGACCCGCGAAGACATCGCCAAGCCATACGAGTATCTACGGGACGAAGGTATCCCGATGTTTGTGACCGCGGATACTCTTTTGCACTTGTACCATGTTCAATTTGATGAAACGCTGAAGGAGATCGAAGAGCGGCAGTTCTACTCGGATATCCGAATGCTGACGGACAAACTCCTCGATGACGCTCTACGGCTTTATGACCAGCTCGAAGGGGACCTCAAGGAAGCAACCCGGCGAAACATGGCTTATCTATCGGTGGCCTCTCAACTCGTCGGATCGTCGTCTCCTGCCCCGGAAGCGGTGTGCGATGAGGTCTCCGATGAATTGGCCAAGATCGATGCGCACGCGGGCTTCGCTCCCAGCGACATCTTCGTCTATAGAGAGGACTACTCTCAATATGTCCCGCGCGGTCATTACACTCGAAGCGACGTTCTCAAGAAGTACTTCAAGACCCTGATGTGGTATGGACGTATGGCCTTCCTGCTCAAGGGCCATGAGAATTGGGGAGCGGATCCGTCCCAAGAAGCCTTAATCAGCCCTTACGATGCGAAAATACAAACCTTGCAGGCATTTCTTTTGGCTTTTTCCATTGATACACAACAGATCGACGATCGTTCTGCGCGTGAGATATGGGATCGCATCTATACCGTTACGGCTTTTTACGTCGGTTTGGCCGACGATCTGATTGCCCACGACTATCTATGGGCATTGGATCGAGTTTTTGGCCGGGAATTTAGCCTGTCTGATTTGGACGATCCCAATCATTTCCATGAGCTCAAAACCGAACTGGCTTTGCTGCCGGCCCCTGAGATTTACGGGGGAACCGGTGATGCGAACGCCCCATTTCCAGTCACGGAAGACGCTTTGGAGGATATTCTTCAAAAAACCAAAGGCATGCGCTTCATGGGTCAGCGATTTATCCCCGATTCTTATATGTTCCAGAACCTGATTTTTCCCCAGGTGGAAAACTACACCGGCGATGTGAACAATCTTCCGTTCACAAGTATTGTGACCGTCGCCGGAATCTTGCGAGGCTATCCCCGTGGCCTGGACGCGATGGCCCTTTTAGGCTCCGAACAGGCAAAGGAAATTCTGATCCAGGAGGGCGATACGGATTATGAGGGCTATTGGGACCGGTTCAATGAATTAGCGGAGACGTTCGGCGCCTTTAGCCGGGAAGATTGGAATCGGAATCTCTATTGGGGCTGGCTGTATAGTTTACGGGCTTTGATCGCCGATACTCCGGCGGGTTACCCGGCCTTCATGCGAACGCCGGCTTGGTCGAAGCGCTCCCTCAACGCGGCTTTAGCATCATGGACCGAACTGCGCCATGACACGATCCTGTATGCCAAACAACCCTATTTTCCACCGCCGCCTTGGTCCGAGCGAACCCCCACGTGTTATGTCGAGCCGGTGCCGGAATTCTTCGCTCGATTGCTCGCCCTGACGCGTATGACCTCGAACGGACTCGGCGACCTGGCGGTTTTGTCGGAACAGGCACGAGAACGGTTGGCCTCTTTTGAGGAGATATTGAGCAGGCTGATCGAGATCGCCGCCAAGGAACTCATCAACCAGCGCCTGTCGGTAGATGACTGGATGTTTTTAGATTATCTGGCTGAGAAATTGGAGGGCCTTGCGGTACATGATGATGATGCTCCCTGGCGGGAGACGACGGGTCTTAAGACCACGTTGGTCGCAGATGTTCATACATGTGGCGGTGGCGAGGATAGAGTTCTGGAGGAGGCGGTCGGCAAGGTGGATCTGATCGTGGTCGCTTGCCCGCTGCCGGAGGGTTCGGCGTTCTTAGCCGCCGGCCCGGTGCTGTCCTATTATGAGTTCAAGCACCCGATGGCCGATCGCCTGACGGATGAACAATGGCGAGAGATGCTGGACTCGCCGGACAAACCCGAGCGGCCGGCATGGTACCAACCGTTGATGCGGTAGCGATCTTACAATTCAACAAGACAGCAGAATCTGTCATTTCATCCGGTGGAATGACCATTTTTCAATCAGCAAGGTTGTTCCTCGCACTTTTTGATAGTATATTGAGAAGCGTGAAGTACGATGTGGAAACGAGACAACTGTTTGTATGAGAGAAAGGACAGAATCGTGACGAGAAAGAAAAGAATTGCGTTTGCCCTCTTGTTGATGCTTATCGCGCACGGCTGTGGGAAGGATGAGACTCCAAGTGAGATCCTTGAGAAAGTCAAGATGACCTACCAATTGATGGATACCTATCAATCGCAGGGAACCGTCAAGTCAACGGTGGAGTCCGGCGGACTCAACACGAACGCAGACATTGCGTTCTCGATCGTACTTAAGAAACCGAATCTTTACCTCATTTCCTGGGCGAACGAGAACATGGCCATACGGTCCGGGGCGGTATGGAACGACGGCGATCAACGCTGTATCTACATGAAGCAGATGAATGCGTATTCCGAGATAAACAATGACGAACTGGCCTTGGGATATGCGACGGGCCTGTCCGGCGGCGCCGCGTTTACGATCCCGTCCTTTTTCTTATCCGTCTTCAAAGAGCAGCCGGACCCGTTTTCCAGGCTAAAAGCCCCCCGAATTGAGAAAACAGAGAAAGTCGGACAAGAAGACTGTTACGTCATTAGCGGGCCGTCGACGATTTCGAAAAAAGAGACCTTCTGGGTCTCGAAAAAAAGCTATTTGATCAAAAAGTACAATCGTTCTCTCGAACCTCCCGAAGGCGGCGTCGCGATCCCTGAAATGACCGACGAGCAAATTGAGGAGACCCTCAAAAGCATGGGACAGGAAGTGACGGAAGAGGGCAAGCAAAGAGTAAGAGCCATGGTGGAAGGCTCAAAGGAGGTTTTGAAGACGGCCAAGATTAAAGGCTCTTCGACGGAGATTCATTCGGAAATCTCATCTCCCGGATTGGATAAAAAGGACTTTCAGTTCGTGTTACCGGAGGGTACGGAGCTTAAGGAATCCCTGTTTGGCGGAATATTGGGTGGAAACAAACCGGAGTTCTAATCAATCCCATGCACACCCATGTAAGAGATGGCTAACGTTGGGCATGAAAAGATGAACAAGTAAAGTAGCGTGGGGCTTGCCCCACCATGAGGCTCTACGGAACATCGAGATTCATAATGATCTTTTGGAAGAGATTCATTAGATTTACCGCCGGGGTAATCAATGATCGGGGTTTTGAATATGAGGCCGGCGGAAAACTCGTGTCGTGCCATCAGTGCGGCACAACTCGGTTCCAGAAGAGCAAGGCGCAATTGAATACGAAAGATATGACAGTGCTGCGTTTGGATTTCCTTGATAAATCGGCAAAAACGCTTCGCTGTAAGAAATGCGGTTCTATTCTCTGGTTTGGAAAACCGCTCAGGAACAGGGCTTTGTCGAAGTAGATCGAGGTGCGAATGAAGGTTATCTGCTTATTCAAAGTTAGATGCGAGAGGCCATAGAAGTGATGTCGAAAAACGATCCATGTGAATATGAAATCGAGGGTAAACGCCTTGAGTGCACTCATTGCGGGCATGCGGAATTTCATGAAGGAAAAGCCATGCTCAATACGGCGGGGATGACATTGTTGGGATTGGATTGGGCCAATCAAACGGCGGTCACATTAATGTGCGATCATTGCGGCCTAATTCATTGGTTCGCCAAGCCCCCCAAGGCTAAGATGGAATAGAACATATAGAAGCTTCGAAATGGCAAGAGCCGTTGGTGATATAAAAGCCTAAGTTTCATAAGTTTCCCCGTGGACCTTATCCGGCCCCATCAAACTTCTTCATTTTTTCCTGTATTCTGTCTCCTGTGTTCTGTATTCTGCCTTTCTATGCCTAACCAAGAAAATAACGCAGTCAAACAGGCCCGGCTGTTTGCCGAGGCGCTGGAGCGGAAGGATAACGAGGCCGCACGGGCGATGTTGGCGCCCGAGTGCGTCTATTTCCAACTCTCTCGGGACCTGCGCGGGCCGGAGGCTATCGTGGCTGAGTACGATCGCGTGGGCCGGTGGGGTATCGATCAGTTCGACTCGATCGAGCGCGAAAGCTCGGTGACACCGACAGAGGACGGCCGGGCGATGCTGACTTTTTTCTATCACGTCCGCCATAAAGGTAAGTCGCTTAAGATTCGGTCTGAGCAGATCATCGAACTGGACGAGGCCGGGCGGATCGGCCGGATCGAGCATGTTGAGCTGGCCAGCCAGGCCAACGCCCTCTTTCAATTTTATATCGACGTCGGCATCATCAGCAAATCCGGGCAGGATTCGTGACAGGGCATCCGGTTGTGTCTGCCGGCCTTGATAAACGCTATCGGTACGACAAGATAAATTTATAGAGACACAATAGCTTATGGATACCCCTTATGCGAGACATCCTCTGTTGAATAATGTCATGCTGCCGGTGGATATTGTTTTGGCGCCGGAGTGGTGGCACCGGCACGCCGGGATCTGCTTCGACCGGGATTTCTTCTTCCACCCCGCTCGACGGATCGAGGATGAACAAAAAAAGGAGCAGGTGCTGAGCGAGAAATGGGGGCAGTTCGGCCTGGGAGCGGACAGAGCTCACGTCAGACCAGAAGTGGGCGCCGTTCATTTGGCCGCGGGTTATCTCATTTCTCAGATGTTAGGCTGTGAGGTCCGATACTCCGAGAATCATCCACCGCAGGTTGTGTCTCAGGGTGTTGACACATTGAATATCGAGCCGGACCGTGCTTTTGAAAGCCCGGCCTTTCGCGATTTCCAGAAGCTCATGGACGCATTGAAAAGCCAACATGGAAGAGTTTGCGGCGACGTGAACTGGAGCGGCATCCTCAACGTGGCGCTCGATCTAAGGGGGCAGGACGTCTTTATGGATATGCACACCGCTCCTCAGGACGTCACGGATAGTTTTCGCCGGATCGCAAAGGTCATCGAGCAGTTCGTCGAGATCGTGGAAAACCGGACCGGGACGAGCAGCATCTCGGTCAATCGCAACGTGCGACATTTCGATAGGCCCGTTTTTCTTCACTCGGAGTGTTCGCACACGATGATTTCGGAAGAATTCTATGAAAAATTCCTTATGCCCTCCGATATCGCCTGGAGTCGCCGCCATCGCCCTTTCGGCATTCATTATTGCGGCCCGGATCCCCATCGGTACGCCCGGTCATTTGCCAAACTGCCTCATTTAGACTTTCTGGACGTCGGCTGGGGCGGGGACGTCGCCGAGCTTCGCCGGTTCCTTCCCAACACCTTTTTGAATATTCGCCTGAGTCCCGTGGAAATCGTGGACCAAACTCCCGATGAAATCTACTCGACGATCTCGCGTCTTGTCGATGCGTCTGCGAATCCCTATCTTACGGGGATATGCTGTATTAACATGGACGACAACGTCAGTGACAGCCAGGTGAGCGCGATATTTGAAACGGTAGAGACATTACGCCGGAAGTACAAAGATTTGGAATCATAGCCTATGAAACGAAAACATGTCGCATGGATTATTCTGGTTCTGCTTGTTACGCATACGTGTGCTAACACTGTCGAGAAAGTCACCATAGTGATAGACAAATCGGCTCATTCCCGAGTGAAATTCGCGGGCGAAAAGCTGTCTATTTCTGTAAGAGAAGCGGGCTTGGACGTAGATGTGATTCAAACGAATGAGCTTCCGAAAACGAGGCCCGTCATTGTTATAGGCAATGTTCAAAAGAGCCGTTTGATCCGTTCCAGTGCCGTCGAGATACCTGCGAGTGACATAGCGAAGGAAGGTTTTGTTCTGGTGGGAAATAAAGAGATAACCGTTGTTGCAGGCGGCGGCGATTCGGGGGCGCTCTACGGCTGTCTGGAATTGAGCGGCCTGATTGAGAAAAACGGCAAGCTGCCGGGGAAGATCAGACGGTCGGATACGCCCCGCTTTACACTGCGAGGACCGTGTATCGGTATGCAGAAAACGTCTGTTCTACCCAATAAGGGGATCTACAACTATCCCTATACGCCGGAATTGTTCGGATTTTTCTATGATAAACAGCAATGGGTGGCGTTTCTGGATTTGCTGGTTGATAACCGAATGAACACGCTGTATCTGTGGAACGGCCATCCATTCTCATCTCTGGTCAAACTCAAGGACTATCCGGATGCCGTCGAGGTCTCGGACGACGTATTCCGAAGGAACAAAGAGATGTTTCACTTTCTGACGACGGAAGCGGATAAACGGGGGATATGGGTGATCCAGATGTTCTACAACATCCACTTCCCGGAAACCTTAGCCAAAAAGCATGGCGTTGAAACACATCAATCCGAACCGACGGACCTCAGCGCCGATTACACCCGCAAATCCATCGCCGAATTTGTCCAAAGTTATCCGCATGTCGGTTTGCTCATCTGCCTGGGAGAGGCTTTATCCGGCGCCGAAAACAAGAAGGAATGGCTGACAAACGTGATTATACCCGGCGTTCAGGACGGCATGCAGGCGCTGGGATTAACGGAGGAGCCGCCGATTATCATCCGGGAGCATACGATGGATAAGGATGCGCGGGAGATTGTCGGGGCCGGGTTGGAGAAATACCAAAACCTTTACACGATGATGAAGTATAACGGGGAAGCCTTGACAAGCGACCGGCCGAGGGGACCGTGGGCCGAGATTCACCGGGAGTTGAGTTCTATCACCTCACAGCATATCACGAACATTCATATTATGGCGAACCTGGAGCCGTTCCGGTACGGGGCGACACGTTTTATACAAAAGTGCGTGAAGGCTGCTCAGACGATTCATCACGCGAACGGATTGCATCTGTATCCGCTGGCCTACTGGGCCTGGCCGGACAGTCCGGATAAGGTTGCGATCAGGCAATATGAGCGGGATTGGATATGGTTCGAAGCCTGGGCACGCTATGCCTGGAATCCGGATCGAGACGTTCAAGGGGAAGATAAATACTGGATTTCACGGCTGACGGAGGTGTACGGCTCCGAGGAGGCGGCAACTCACATTTTGGAAGCGTACAATCATTCGGGACTGTGTGCCCCGATGATTCTAAGGCGTTTCGGTATCACGAACGGCAACCGCCAGACCATGTCGTTAGGCATGACGCTGGATCAATTGGTTCATCCCGAGAAGTATCGGCTCTGGCCCCGCCTGGTGGATTCGGATAGTCCCGAGGGGGAGAGGTTGAGAGAATATGTCGAGAAAGA
>Ga0272441_10002580_pt1 | contig 36330 bp, 30 predicted proteins | sample SSMProp6N_FD_193582 | JGI IMG/M metagenome (GOLD analysis project Ga0272441, IMG submission 193582) | Marine sediment archaeal communities from Little Sippewissett salt marsh, Falmouth, MA, United States - SSM-Prop-6N | ecosystem: Environmental > Aquatic > Marine > Wetlands > Sediment ...
ACAGTGGATAGTGATAATGTCGCTTTCGGCAAAGAGGGTATCGAGGCTGACATAGGTGACGCCGAGGGATTCGCAGGCGGGATTTTTTTCGATGTCATAGGCGAGGAGCCGGCATCCGAAGCCTTTGAGGACGGCGGCGGTGGCCTGGCCGATTTTGCCGGTGCCGATGACGCCAACGGTGCGTCCGTTGAGATCGAAACCGAGGAGGCCGTCGAGTGAAAGGTTGCCCTCGCGGACCCGGTTGAAGGCGCGGTGCATTTTGCGGTTGAGGGAGAGGATCAGCGCGACGGTGTGTTCGTCGACGGAGTTGGGCGAGTAGGCGGGGACGCGGGCGACGGTGAGGCCGTGTTGGGCGGTGGCGTGGAGGTCGACGTTGTTGAATCCGGCGCATCGCAGGACGATCAGTTTGATGCCGAGGGCGGCCAATTCCCGGACGATATCGGCGCTGAGCAGGTCATTGACAAAGACGCAGACGGCAGAATGACCGGCGGCGAGGCCGCAGGTTGGGAGTTCCAGCCTGACATCGAAGAAGGTCAGGTGGTGGTTGTGGTTGGCGGATTCGAGGAAACGTCGGTCATAGGCTTTGGTACTGAAGACAGCGATACGCATAAGGCACCATCCGTTTTTAATAAGTTACCCATATATATCGGAAGCGGTTCTCGTTTTGTTGAGTGGTCGCAATGTTATACCTCATAACACGGATGGGTTGCAAAAGGTTCGGGGAATTTTAGGGCGGGGCTGAGAATAATAGACCATGGCGCACTATAATTCTTGACAGGGATTGCGGGTGGGGGGTATACTGTGAGGGGGGTAATCATTTAACAGGGAGTAGTTATGAATAAGATAGGCATGTTGGTGGGGGTGGTTGCCATGCTGGCGCTGGCGGGACCGGTGGGGGCATTCGATGATGCGGGCTGGACACCGGTTTACCAGGAGGATTTCGATACGGATTTTGAGGGAGTGGACGGGCAGACGTTCGGGGAGGACGACTGGCTGATATTCCAGCTTCTCAATGACGGGGCGATTACGATTGCGGGCGGTTATGCGCAGTTAAACGCGCCTGATTTCTGGAATGCGGCGCTGATACGGAGCACGCACGTGTTACCGCCGGAATATAAGGTTCGGACGAAGATCGGGTATATCAATTACGATCTGACCAATTACGAGCAGGCGGATTATGATGATCCGGATTTTAACGATCATGCGGGGCATTATGAGAACGGGATGTATTTTCTGACGGTCACGAACGATACGTGTGTGGGGGACGAGTGCGCGGAGCACTGGTGGCATTATCATCGCAAGATGGTAATCGACGTTGACAATCATATCAACTGGAGCGGGGGCGGTGAGACGTTTCACCCGGTGTATATGGTTTATATGGATCCGGTGACGCATTCGGGGGGTAATTTGCTGAGGACGTGGGATGGCGAGGCCTGGGATGTATCGGATGACAACTGGAATGTGGCGTATACGTACGAATATGACACGTGGTATTATGCGGAGCTGGAGAAGCGCGACGGGGAGTTGATTTTGCGGCTGTATGACGAGAGCCAGGCGATACTGGAGGAGACGACGCCGGTTGATCTTGATTTGATATTTGCGATGGACGACACAACGGAGTTTTTGTATGTGGGTGAGCCGCATACGGATGATTATGAGGGGGATGTTCGGATCGACGAGATTACGCTGTTGGTTCCGGGCGGGGAGTATGTTTGCGGTGACGCTAATGGGGATAATGTTGTTGATATTCTGGACATTCTTTTGGTGATTGAGTATATTTACGGGAGTCCGGCGGGCCCGGCGCCCGACCCGATTGAAAGTGGCGATGCCAATGCCGATGGGGTGGTGAATTTGCTGGATATTCTTTATTTGATCGTGCATGTGTATCGTGACGGGCCGGCTCCGCAGTGTCCGTGAGCGGATTAGCGGTAAACGTAATACTTTTTTAGGGAGGATTGGCAATGTGTAAGAGTCTGAGTCGGAAAGTGCTGTTGGTATTGCTGGGGGGGCTTTTTCTGGCAAGTGGGGCGGCGATTGGGGCCGAATTCACGGCTGACATGACCGACAGCCAGGGGGATTATGAAAAATCCGGGAAGCTGTATGTGAAAGGCTCGCAGTATTGTATGGAGCTGGAGCAGGAAGGTGAGAAACTGATGGTGCTGGTCGATCAGGAGGCCCGGAAGACGGTGGTGTTGTTGATGTCGGCCAAGGAGTTTCGCGAATTGGCGATTGACGATATGAACAGTGTTATGAATGATCCGTTCCAGGGGTATCAGTATTCGGTTGACAAGGAGTTCGGGGTTGAGAAACCGGGTGAGATGGCGACGGTTGAGGGTTTGGAATGCAAGACGTTTGATCTTTTCTCGGGTGAGCTGAAGATGATGTCGAAATACGTGTCGACCAAGCTTGATTTTCCGATCAAGATCGTGGCGCATGGGAATCCGTCGCGGGTGATGGCGCTGAGTAATATTGTGGAGGGGCCGGTTGATGCGGCGAAATTTGCGATTCCGGAGGGTTTTACGGCGTGGGTCGATCCGGAGACGCTTCCAATTGAGCCGCCGGAGTGGGCGAGCGGGATAGAGTCGGCGCCGGTCTTAGTGCCGCCATTTGAGAAAAAGCTGATGGCGGGTGATATTGTTCGGGTTGTGCCGGTTGCGGGCAAATCGCTGGTGGTGAAGTGTATGTCGGTTGATGAAACGGAGGCGGAGGCATATATCAGGCCTTTTAAGGAAGGGCGTCCGATTTATCGGTCGGATCGGTATGGCAATGCCGCGATGGAGGGAGTGATCTGCGCCCGCCGACACGAAACGCCGGTTGAGGCAGATGAGTTCGTTATTTATGTGAAGAGCGGCGGGATTACGGCTGTTTCCAAGTGGCAGGAGATGGCGGAAAAGACGGTTGGCGAGGGCGAGACGATTAGTCTTCCGCTTGAAGGCTGGGACGAGATTGAGATGTGGCTGGTAAATCAGAATGAGGGGGAGTCGGTGGCGGTATTCAGCTATAACCGGGAAGGGGTTGCGCTGGGTGTTGATGAGATCGATGAGGATAAGTGGCGGACGATCAGGATTAATGAGCCGAATGGATGCCAGAAGCGGTCGGTTAATGCCAAGGGTGATGAGCTGGTGGTAACGGTTACCACGGGGAGCATGCGGATCAAGATGGGGCAGTATGATGTGTTTGAGTTTTAGCAGTTGACGAGATTGAAACCCGGTGGGTAATTGATCGCCTGCCGGGTTTTTTGTTGTCTGAATATTTGAGATTCCACAGTCCCGAAAATAATCAATATCCATACCAAAGACATAGATATTTCAAGTCGGTCAGGGTGAGTATTCGCTACCCGGATAGTGGCATAGTCAGTTGCAAGAATATACCAGACGATTGGGCTTTGAATATAGGGACAGTCAGCCGGGCGATCTGAATATACGGTCCCATATATTATGGGGATAATGTCATTGATAATATAAAGGATATTGGGTGGTCTATAGCGAGGGATGAAAGGGATTGGGATGAAAGGGTGGTACCTGATAAAATTAGGAGGATGAGCCATCCATTCCGGGGGGTACGTAGTCAATTGATTATGAAATTATATGGGGTTTGATGGGGGGAGTATGGAGGGGGTGCGATAATCTCAAGGACGCTTTCGATCTTCGATCGCTTAATTCGGGGGATGGTTATGTTATTTGGAATCATGGTTTTTCAGTATAGCGGGGAATGGGAATTTCATTAAAAATGAGTTATGCGGAAGTTATCCACAGTGCAAAAAGGCTTAAGGGGCGCTATAGAAGACTAAAATGGTTAACATATTGGTATGTGGATAAGTTGTTAATATGTAGTTGGGTACATATTGATATGCCGTGATAAGACTTGTAAGTTGTTGTTAATAAAGGGGGATAGTATGTCGTAAAATATGATATTTTGTAAGTTGCTGTTTAGCATTACGATAGCGATGTGGGTGTTGTGATGGGTGGATGAAGGAGAGATTGCGGTTTATTTGCCGCCGGTCAGCTTTTCGATTTCATCGAGCAGGATTTGTTCGAGTTGGTTTTCGGGAATTTTCTTGATGATCCGGCCTTTTTTGAAGAGCAGGCCGACACCATTGCCGCCGGTAATGCCGATATCGGCAGAGGCGGCCTCGCCGGGGCCATTGACGACACATCCCATGACGGCGACTTTAAGCGGGGTTTTATAGTGGCGGGTTTTTTGTTCGATGGATTCGGCCAGGGAGATGGCATCGATCTGGCACCGTCCACAGGTGGGGCAGGCGATGATATCGACGCCTTCTTTTTTAAGATCCAGTGATTTGAGAATGGCTTTGGCGACGTGGATTTCCTCGATGGGATTGGCTGACAGGGAGACGCGAAGGGTGTCGCCGAGGCCTTCCAGAAGCAGGGCACCGATGCCGACGGCGGATTTGATGGTGCCGGTTTGTTTGGTGCCGGCTTCGGTGATACCGAGGTGGAAGGGGTAGTCAACCCGGTCAGCCATCAGGCGATACGCCGCAATTGAGGTAATGACGCCGGATGATTTTAGAGCAATGACGATATCGTGGAAGTCGTGTTTTTCGAGCAGTTCGACCTGGCGGAGGGCGGCGGTGACGAATCCCTCGGGGTTGTCGTGTCCGTATTTTTCGATAATATCTTTGGGGAGGGAGCCGGAGTTGACGCCGACGCGGATGGGAATGCAGGCATCTTTGGCGGCTTTGGTGACCTCGGCGACTTTCCAGTCGGCTCCGATGTTGCCGGGATTGATGCGGATTTTATCGACGCCCTGTTTGATGGATTCCAGCGCGAGTTTGTATTTGAAGTGAATATCGGCGACGAGCGGCAGGGAGATTCGTTTTTTGATTTCGGCCAGTTTTGAGGCGGCGTCATGGTCGAGCACGGCGACGCGGATAATTTCGCATCCGGCATCGGTCAGCTGGTCGATTTGCGCGACGGTGGAATTGATGTCGCGGGTATCGGTATTGGTCATGGACTGAATGCTGACGGGAAAGCCACCGCCGACGATCACCGAGCCGACTTTGACGGCGCGGCTTTTCCTTCGGGCGGGCGGGTATGATAATTCCATATCGTGCTTGACCTTTATACTGTTCGGGGGTAATTTACATCTTCTACAGAGAATATCAACCGAAAGTTGGGTTGGAGATGCTGATTCGTATTATTGGGGTTGTGATTTTAGCCGGGCTGGTGGTGGTGGGGTATATTTATTTTACGGACCTTCACCAGAAACGGATAGATGAGAGCAACCGCACCTATGTGAATGTCATTGCGGAGACGGCGCTGGCGGCTGAGATGCACCGTCTGGACAGCGAGGAGTTTTTTGCGGCGCGTGATTCGATTTTGCGGAAGTACGGGGTGACAGCGGAGGAGATGCTGGCGGTCCGGGATCAGTATCGGGGTGATGTGGTTGACTGGGATAGTTTCTGGGGTGAGGTGGTGAAGGTGACCGATTCGCTGGTGGCGATTCAGGATTCGTTGCGGGCGGCGGCGGAAGCGGATTCGGCGGCGGTTGATACGGTTGGTGGGGATTCTCTTTAGATCATGCAATCTTACAGTTGAGCTGTGGGCTACCCTGCATCTTTCTGTTAGATTGTCCATAATTGTCTTATTACTAGAATTTTATTGGTTTTACTAGTTAATCTGTTATTTGAATGGAGAGTAAGTTGTTGAGCATTATATGGATAATGTGTTTTTACGAAATTGCCCCAACTATCCCATTACTAAATTTGGCACTACCTTTTACTAGTTTGTTAAGTATATTAGGCTATTATCAATTAACAAGGTTGCATATAACTAGAGAGATTTATTGGAAGCAAGAATCCACTTAGAGTATTTTCTAGATCCAATGTTTTTAATAGTACCTTTTTGATTAGACAATAGATAAAGAATATTATTTATCTTTCTTTTCTTCTGAATTGACGTCAAAATATCTGGCAATTTATTAAAAAGTAGTTCATCAATGTCTTTTCTACTGGCAGACTTATTTTTCTTAATGTACTCTAATATCAAATCTTGATAGTATTTATTATGAAATCCTTTATTGTGAATATATTTGGCTTTTTGACCAGTAACTGAGGCAATTTTAAAGGAAACGTAAATATTGGGATATCTCCCTTCTACTAAGCCCTTTGCTTTTAATCGCCTAAAATCTTCTCTAGAAATCGGAATCCTTTTTTGGACTTTATCTAATAGAATAATAATGTTCAGAGCTAATTCAGGCCTATTCATAATTAATTTTGAATACTTTTCGTCAATTACTTTGCCCAATATCCTAACCTTAATTATATTCTCTTGCGATATGTCATAATCCGGCAATGGAAAGAATCTATTTTTCTGGTTAACAAACATTCTTTTTATTCCACTGCCAATAGTGTCAATCATATTCAGATTCAACATTGCGTTTGCCAGAAAATAATTCCTATAGAAATCTGGAGGTCTATCCGCATAAATTACATTATCTATACTTCCCGGTATGAATTCTCCCGCATTTAGAAAAATCAATTCATCAGGTTTTTCTATTAGAGTAATTCTATTTCTAAGCGAATAATCTTGATGCGCGATGCAATTGTGTAATGCTTCTCTTATAACCCAATTATCGTATTGGTTAAATTCAATGGGAAACAAAGTTGAATCTGGCAGATATTTGTACTTTAAGTTTCTGATTTTGCTCAAGACATTATCAACATTTAATATGAGGGGACATGAAAAATGCTCATATGCAATTTCTATGTTATTAATATCTTTTAGAATCCAAGTCAATTTTGAAACTGAGGGAGAAATAAAGTGCTCAGATTCGGGCTTTCCCAACAACAAAATTGCAGCGTTTGTAATATTGCCATTAATAGTTACTTTTGCCTTGTTTAAAAATACTGAATTACTCCATGTATCAACTTCTTCTTCTAAGTGTGGATGTTTTTTCTTGTACTCCATCCTTGCTTTATTAATTGCCTCGGGATCCAAATCACTAAGGGTTGCTGAGTCACATATCAAAGATGACCAATCGTCTTCAATCCTTTCAATCCAAATCTTTCTTTCCTTTGCCGGGTATTCATCTAGCTTTTTAGTGTAAGAGCCGACCCTAAGATAGGCTTCGCCTTGGAATTTTATTGGAATGTTTGTAGTTGCCTCAATTCGAAATATAACTATATCCTTGTCATTATATTGAAACGAAAAGACTTTGAAATCTATGTTTGGATCAAGCGATCTTAATAGCCAGTTTTCAAGTTCTTCATTTCCGTATTTTTTCTTGTCAAACTTAAATTTGGTCCCCACTATCCTATGCGTTGTATTTTCAACACCATAGACTAAGTATCCATACTTCTTGTGGTTTAGTCTTGCTGAGTTTGATAACGCGGAAATGTTTTTACCGATTATTTTGGGATCGCTATTGTTTTTTTTAAATTCGATCCATTCGGATTCTTTGGGGCTTGAAGTCAACTCCTCTAGTAATTTATATAGTTTTAATTTCGTCATACCAAAAAGAATATATGGTTTTTTAAACTTGATACCAAAAATATTCCATTGTTGGCAGATTTCTTATGAAGGAAAGACAAAATGATGAATTATAATTCATTTAATATTGGAACTGATCGGGTCGTTACTTGTGGAAATTATGTCTACCGCCGGAAGGCGTCGGGGAAGTGTTCCAGGCGGCCCTGGAAGAAGGTTATGACGTCGACGCGGAAATCGCAGTTTGGCAAAGTGTGATCGGCTATGTATTGCTCGGCGGCGGTGATGATGTTGTTTTGTTTGCGGCGGTCGATCCATTCGGCGGGGTGGCCGAATTTTCCAGTTCGGGCGCTTTTGACTTCGACGAAGACGACGAGGTTGTCTTTGCGGGCGATCAGGTCGATTTCCTTATGCCCGGCCTGCCAGGATCGTTCGAGGATTTCATAGCCGTTATCGGTCAGGTATTTTTCGGCGAGTTTTTCATATTCGCGCCCGCGGGCGCGTGAATTGGGCTGTCGGGATCGGTTCACGATCAAAGGAATCTCTATTTTAAAACGCTTAAGATCTCTTCCACCGGGCGAAAAGTTTTGCGGTGAATCTCGGTCGGGCCGTGGGTGCGGAGTTCCTCGAGGTGTTTGGCGGTGGGGTAGCCGCGATGCGCGGAGAATGAAAATTCCGGGTACATCTCCTGGTAGCGGTCCATAATCCGGTCCCGGGTGACTTTGGCGATGATTGACGCCGCGGAGATCGAGGCGCAGATGTTATCGCCACCGACGACTGAGAGCTGGGGGATATCCAGGTGGGGGATGGTAAAGGAGCCATCGACCAGAACGAAATCCGGGCAGTGTTCGAGGGTGGTGACGGCTTTGCGCATGGCCATCAGGGATGCTTTGAGGATGTTGATTTTGTCGATGGTGACGTGGTCGATCACGCCGACGGAGCAGATAGCTCCGGATTGCGCGATTTCATCAAAGAGGATATCGCGTCGTTTGGGCGACAGTTTTTTAGAGTCAGCGACGCCGTCGATGGTGACGCCCTCGGGGATAATGACGGCGGCGGCCACGACCGGTCCGGCCAGCGGTCCTCGCCCGGCCTCATCGACGCCAGCGATATACGAGTACCCCTTTTCGCCCAAGCTATCCTCGACCCGGGTCAGGTCGGGAAGCTGTAAGAGCGATTTCGGTAATTTCAGCGTTGTCGGCATAGTACAATCTCCACGGTCAATATAGGCCGGTCGGTCCGGCGGGTGCAATTTAAAAACATTCTATTCTTTTTATCGGCAGGAGGGGTGGGGGATATTTAGTTTTAATCTTTGATGCTTTTTGTTTGCGCATTCGCCGGGGATGTTGGGAATCCGGCAGGGATTTTGTTTTGGGGTATTTTTGGTTGCATTGTTGGAATATTGTGTTGCGTTTTTCGGAAAAAATGTTATGCTTAATGTGAAATTATTCACGATGTTGAGAGGATTACGAGATGACCGACCTGAATACATTGAAGAAGCTGATAAAAGACAAACATATTGAGTATGTCGATTTGAAGTTTTGCGATTTGATCGGCGATATTCACCATATCACCATCCCATCGGGCACCGTTGACCAGGAGTTATTCGACACCGGGGTTGGGGTTGACGGTTCCTCGCTTCCGGGTTATGCCAAGATCGAGCGGGGCGACATGCTGGCGGTTCCCGATCCGAAGACGCAGTTTCTGGATCCTTTTTTCGAGAAGCCGACGCTGTCGTTTATCTGCGATATCAAGTCTTTGGAGGGGCAGGTGACGCAGTACTCGCGCAATCCGCGGCGGGTGATTCAGGACGCGGACGCGTATCTGAAGAAGATGCTTCCGGGCACCTCGGCGATATTGGGGCCGGAGTTTGAATTTCATATTTTCGACGATGTCAAATTCAACCAGGGTCCGAACGCGGGATATTATTATATCGACTGCGACGAGGCGGAATGGAATACGGGTGACGAAGAGGATATGAACCTGGGTTACAAGGTGCAGTACAAGGGCGGGTATCACGTGGCGCCGCCGAAGGACCGCACGTTTAATTTGCGCTCGCAGATTTGCACGATGATCGGCGAGATCGGGGTGGGGGTGAAGTATCATCACCACGAAGTCGGCGGGGCGAGCCAGCATGAGATCGAGACGGCGCTGACGGAGATGTCCCTGATCGCGGACCAGTCGCAGTTGGTCAAGTATTTTATCAAGAACGCGTGTTTCCGCGAGGGCAAGTCGGCGACGTTCATGCCGAAGCCGTTGTTTAACGAGCCGGGATCGGGGATGCACGTGCACCAGTACCTGGCCAAGGGCGGCAAGTCGATATTTTACGATGCGAAGGGTCCGGCGCGGTTTTCGAAGGTGGGATTGCACTATATCGGGGGGTTGTTGAAGCATGCCCCGGCGGTGTTTGCGTTCACGAATCCGTCGACCAACTCGTACAAGCGGCTGGTGCCGGGATTCGAGGCGCCGGTATGGGGGACGTATTCGGTGGGCAATCGGACGGCGTGTATTCGGATACCGGGATACCAGAAGAATCCGAAGACGCACCGGATGGAATTCCGTCCTCCGGACGCGACCTGCAATGTTTATCTGGCGTATGCGGCGATGCTGATGGCGGGACTGGACGGGATCAAGAACAAGATCGATCCGGGTCCGTCGGTGGACAAGAATTTAGGTAAACTTCCCGAAGACGAGCTGGCGAAGATCCCGATGTTGCCGACGTCGCTAACCAAGGCGTTGAACGCGCTTGAGGAGGACTACGCCTTTTTGATGGAGGGCGGGGTGTTTACCGAGGATTTGATCGAGGCGTGGATTGCGTTGAAGCGGAAGGACGTCGAGGAGATTCGGTATCGTCCGCACCCGTGGGAGTACCGGTTGTATTATGACAAGTAGAAGCTGAGATATATATCTGCATACAGGGCGGCATTTGGGCCGCCCTTTTTATTGGGGGGTGGGGGGGCGAGTGTTTGCCGTTTTTTCTAATCAATATCTCGGACGCATCGGACATGGTTAAAAATCCGGATGGCATCGCCCTGCGGTCCGTGACCATACGGGTAGTCATCGGGATCCCCCGCTTTGGGATCGCTTCGTTGCGCCCCGGCACCGTGGACGTCCCGCCAGGCACCTTCCATGTAGCCCAGAGCGCGGCCAAAACACACATAGGAGGCAAATCCGCCCGCCACGGCGGACCAATTGGCATGGGTTGTTGCCGACCAGTAGAACGGGTAGTCGGTTTGGCCGCCTTCATTGGTGATCGAAGTGCAGTTAAGCAGTGGGTCAATGGCGGCGGAGTTGGTGGTTCCGGGGGAGCGGGTATAATCGACAATGCTTTGCAGTTCTTTGACGTTGGGCAGTCGCCAGTCGGAATGACCGGCACACTCCAGGTTTTCCGCATAGCTCAGGGCGTCTTCCCAGGTCATGGCGGAATCGCTGTCGAATTGTGTCCACATTAATCCCGTGGCGTGGTCGGTGATGGTGCTGTTGCCATTGTCGGTGAAATCGTTTATGCCGTAATCGGTGACGCCCCGAACGTACTGGACAAAGAAGGTTTTTTCGCCGCCGCCAAACGGCATGGTCAGGCCATAGCCCTTGATGCGTCCGTCTGCGAAATTGACACCGAACAGCAATTCGGCATCGACATACATATTGGAACTGGCATACTGGGCATCAATGATGCGTTCACCGGCATCGGTATCACCATAGGCGAAATCAAAATAATCGGTGTCGATAAAGGGGATCAGGCCATCGGTTGAGGTGCCCTCGTAGCCGCTGGGGTCGACACCGCTGAAAATTATGAGAGAGTACAGTTCTTTAATGGTGGGCAAGCGCCAGTCATCATAGCCAGCCAGGTTATAGCATTCGGCCCCGGCAACGGCCTGATCATAGGTTTTTTTATCGGCGGCATCGATGTCGCCATCGCCATCCATATCCGGGCTTTTCGCCCACATCAAGCCGGTAATGTTGTCGGTGACGGTGCTGTCGCCATGGTCGGTATATGATGGCTGATTGCCGACATATTGGGCATCCTGGCCATAGAAGGCTGAGCCTGATGCGGGTGGGGTAATTTCATCCTGGGTGTCATAACACTCGTCCTGATCGGTATCCACGATGGGGTAACTCAGGGGTGCTGTAATCGGCCCGCATATCAATTCCTGTCCCTGACCGTAGATGTTATCCACGAGAGCCAGGATATCGAGCAGGTTGATGGCGTTGTCGTTATTGACATTGGCGGCAGAGACGAGAACAGGTTCGGGACCGTCCCGGTAGACAAAGGTGATGGTGTAGAGAATATCAAGGAGGTTAACGGCTTCATCGTTGTTGGCATCTCCGCACAGATAATCGCTTTGAGCGGAGGACGGGTTCGGGACGGCAAGCAATAGCGCCACAATAAGCAGGATTAATTGAATGGTGAATTTATTCATGGTGACCTCGCGTTTTACCATACATCTGGAGTTTTTAGCCTGTTTGTATCTATGACACATGAAAGTGGGGAAAGACGAATGGCATCCGGTTTTTGGCATAAAAAAGTGGAAAGGCAGGGAGAGGAGGGAGAGGTTTGGCAGGATTGATTATAAATGCCATGCATTCTCACAGCAGAGCTTTATGCCATAAGCTACCGGCTTTGCCATACTCCTATTCGACTCTTAAAACGTCGGTGGGGTTGGTGGTGGCGGTTTTGAGGACTTTGAAGCCTATGGTCAGAAACGCCAGGATCATCGCCGATATTACGACCAGCATAAAAGACAGCCATCCGAATTCAGTACGATAAGCGTACGTCTCCAGCCATCGTGAAACGGAATATTCGGTAAGCGGCCACACCATCAGACCCGCAACAATCACCAGCACCACGAACTCTCCGGTCAGCAGTTTGACAACGGATGTCAGTGACGCACCCAGGCATTTGCGAATACCGATTTCCCTCACCCGCCGTTCCATGATAAACGATATCAACCCCAGCAGGCCGAAAACGGCGATCAGAATCGCCAGTACCGAAGCGATATAACAAAGCGACATGAACTTCTTCTCTTTGGCATAGCCTTCCCCCATGATGTCGGTCAACAAACGCCCCTGAAAAGCGGTTTTGGGGAAAATCCGTCCCCAGATGTTTTTCATCTCCGACATTGTACTGCCCGTTGCACCATCGGGCACCTTCACCGCAAGGATACGCGAGTATGACACATTCGCAGTGATCATGCAGGGCAAAACCGCGTTGTGCAGAGAGTGCGGATAGAAATCTTTCACCACGCCGACCACGGTACGCGGTCCTCTGGACGTGGTCAGCTCGACCCCGATCGGATCTTTCAGACCGAGTTGTTTAACAGCGGTTTCATTGATGAGGATGATATTGTTCCGGTCGGCGACGGCGTTATCGGTAAGCCAATTTCCGCCGACCAGTTCAAAATCAAACGTGGAACAGAAATCCCCGTCGCCCGTGAACGTGTTCAAGACCTTATAGGCATCTTCGCTTTGTCCGGCGGGGTATGCCGTGGTTATCCACACAATGCTTTCACCGGGGGCGCTTACGGCCAGAGTCGCATTGGTTAAGCCCAAAGCTTCACACTCCCGTTTCATAATTTCCTTTTGTCCCGAGGTTGCATCATCGTCGAATTCGAACAACCAGACATTGCGGGGATCAAAACCATAGTCGAAATTGTCAATGAAATGCATCTGCTGTTGCACCCCCACCGTGAATCCGGCCAAACCGATGGCAATAAACGCCTGCACAATCACCAGCACTCTTCTGAGTTTCGATTTCCCCGAGCCGGTCGTAAGATGACGCGAGAACACTCCACCCGGCCATTGCCTGATCATAATAATCGCGGGATAACTTCCGGCGACAATGCCCACGACAAAGACAAGAATCGGGGCAGTCAGCCAGACAAAAAGATTATTCGACAAACCGAATTCCAGACTTTTGCCGACATACGCTTCCAGATACGGAATCGACAGCTCATAGAAAACCAAACCGATAACCATGGATATCGATGTCAGCAAAACGGATTCACTCAAAAATTGCGCGAACAACTGACGGCGGTTCGCTCCCGCCATCGATCGTGCCAAAAGTTCCGGTCGCCGATGAAAGATGCGGGCGGTCGAGAGATTGACATAATTAAAACATGCCATCAGCAGCAGTAACAGACCGATACCGATAAACAGATAGACGTCGTTGATCGAGCCGGAGGGCCCGAGTTCGTCACTCAGGTGCGACGTAAAATAGAGACTTTTCAAACTCTGAGTTTGAAGATTATACGTGAGAGATTCGTCAGTCACGTGCAAAGCCAAAATATCGCGCAATTCCGTGTCGATGGATTCGGGATTCACTTTCCCGGATAGCAGAACGAAAGTGTGCGCATCGAACGTACCGTGATCATTCCATTCATTCAGGTTTTCACCCATACTCTCCAACGTGGCCAGTGAAGCTATGAAATCGGTATGAATGCGGGTGTTGGTCGGCAGGTTTTCCATGACACCGGTAACGGTAAGCAGTACCGTATCACGAATCACAATGGTTTTTCCCAGAGGATCGATTCCCGCAAACAAGGTCTTGCCGGCTCGTTCGGAGATCACGACCGAGAACGGCCGGCGCAATGCCGATAGTGAGTCACCTCGTATGAGTGGGATCGTGAACACGGAAAAGACGGATGGATCGGCCAGCAGAAACTTGGGTTCATTGAATTCAATATTGCCGTCTGACCTGACGATAACATCGCTGAACCTACGCAGACGAACCTGTTCTTCGACTCCCGGTATGGCTTCTTTCAGCGCCGGACCAAGCGGGAACATAGTCGAGGCCATATAATTGATCATGTCACCCTTCGTTCGATCTCCTCCGATGCGATAAATGCGCTCGGCATTGTCGTGGCATCGTTCAAAACCCAATTCATAATCGGCATAGGATAAAATAAGCAGACTCGCTCCCAGGGCTATCGACATGCCGAATACGGTAATCGCCACGTACATTTTCTGTTTTCGGAGCGCTTTATAGGCGAAAGACATGAAATAAAGTCTCATGGCGATACCTCACATGATACTATGATTCCCAATGACCAACGATATGGTCAATCCCGGTGATATATTGTAAATTACGTATAGTGATAATATGAAGTTTCACTATCGGAGTCGGAATATGTTCGGTCAATTGTTTTCAATAACCTCCCCGGCGGCCCGCAGTGGATTATCGGCTTGATGCCCCAAATGTCACAATACGGAAATCGAAATGCGCAAGGATGTCGATGTCACGATTCTCCCCAAAAAGACGGAAGCGGGAACGGGACCGAACAATTAAAACGTTATTTTTTTCGTTTTCGAATGTTATCCTTGTCAATTCCTATGAATTTCGACTTTATCGTGATGGACAGTGCATTGCACAAGCAATGATCGGGCGACCGGTTGAGTTGCAATTTTTCGGTAAGGTTTCGCAGTAGAGCGGTGGGGTTGGCCGGTGCGGGTTACCCGGCCGATAAGACTTCACGCAACTAATTTCTTGCTACTGTTATCTTTAGGGGCTATATTTAATTAAACCAGGGGTTTGGTCCCGCCGATGTTAGTTTCAGCGAGGTTACTTCGCAGGAGGTCATTATGAAAACGGCAATTACGAGATTACTGATCATTGCGATTATGCTTTGTCCCACGGTAATGGCTGGAACTATCGAATATTCAGAGAAGATATCAGTCCTACAGATGAATTCAGCAGTTAAAGGAAATGCCGACCGGGAAAACATGCTGGGGAATTACGGTGCGCCGTCGTTGCCGTTTATGTCATACCGCTTTGTGGTACCATTTGGGGAAAAAATAGACTCGGTCAGTGTGGAATTGGATAATTTCGAAACGCTGGCGCGGGGAATTGAGATCGATTGTGCGCAGTCGCGCCGGGTACTCGGTAAAGATGTGATAACTGTCAAGCGGGATGAGAGAATATATCAGACCGACTTGTTTTATCCCTATATCGATTATAGATATATCGGGGTCGGGTATCTGTCGGGTTTTGCGATCGCGACGGTGCATGTCTATCCCTGCCGGTATAATCCGGTTGAGCAGGTTCTGGGGTGTTATGAGGATATCAGCATCACGATTGCGACGTCGGGTCAGGAATCGATTGAAGCACAGCAGTCGATTATGATCTGCAATAACAAGGCGACGATCGACAGAGTTGCCGGTCTGGTGGTGAATGCATCTGAGGTGCATTCTTATCCTGCCATGAATACCTATGTGTCGAAATCCAGTTTTGTCGATCCGGGTGATCCGGCCAGTATGATAATTGTCGCCGGTAGTGCATATTTGGATCTATTCAACAGTTATGCTTTGTGGAAAGAGAGTCACGGCGTTGTTACCTCGGTATACACGATTGAGGATATTCTGAGTGAGTACACGTCGGAAATAGATGCGCCGGCAAATTTGCGGGCTTTTATTGCCGATGCGTATCAGGCCTGGGCCGGAACCGAAACGCCACTGGAGTATGTGTTGCTGGCGGGTGATGACGAGATTATCCCGGTGCGCGGGGTCTGGGGGGATATCAGGGTGTATGATCCCGATTACAATATCCCGTGCGATTTTTATTATGGCGCGCTGGACGGCGATTGGAACGCCAACGGAAACGGCTATTACGGTGAAGTGGATGATGAGCCCGACCTGTACGGCGAGGTGCATATCGGACGTTTCACGGGGGATAATCAGCAGGATTTCGAAAACATGATTTACAAGATACAGCAGTATGTCGACAATCCCTGGCCGGACATTTACACGGCGCTGATGGTGGGCGAGTTGCTGTATTCCGACCCGGTGTTGTGGGGGAGCGAATTCACCGATCCGATTTGCGACGATACGACCTATATGCCGGCATTTTATGATGTCACCAAACTGTATGCGCGGGACGGAACGTTTTCGACGGCGGCGGTGACGCAACATGTCAATAATAATCAGTCGGCGGTGATTTATCACTGCGCACACACGCATTACTATTACCTGCTGGGCTGGTCGCAGAGCGATATTGACAATTTGTATAATACGCGTTACCCGTTTTTCTCGTCCGGCGGCTGTCACAATATGGCATTCGACCAGGCGATGAGCGGCAATGCGGAGGCGGTCGGGGAGCATGCGCTGACCGCGGAACATGCGATGATGGGCTATTTGGGGGCATCGCGCTACGGTATTTCGGTCTGGATGTATTATATCCAGCATATCATGTACTCGACATTTACGCTTGAGTTGGGTTCGATCGGCGCGGGGTTGACGTATGCCCGCGATCAACTTGCCCAGTATGTCGATACCACGGCCGACGGTGCGATGTGGCGCTGGGAATTCTATGAATTGATTCATGGCGGCGACCCGGAGGTCGGACTGATACCGGTGGCGGCGGATGCCGATCTGGACGGGGTTCAGAATGATGTGGATAATTGCCCTGAAGTCGCCAACCCGGACCAGGCTGACAGTGACAGCGATGGTATCGGCGATGCCTGTGATATTGATAATTGCTGTCTGGATTGGGGGCTTCCGGGAGACGCCAATGATGACATGGCGATTAACCTGCTGGATATTCTGGATATTATCGCCTATATCTACCAGGATCCGGTTGGTGATCCGCCGAATCCGCATGGGTGTGATGCCCTGCTGGATTGTAACGGCGATGGTGCGGACGTGGAAAGTCCGACGATCAACCTGCTGGATATTCTGGCCATGATTGCACATGTTTATCAGGACCCGGTCGGTGAGCCGGTCTTGTGCTGTCCGCCGGGGTGTCAGGAGCCGTAGCGGAATAAGGCATTTTGAATTGGATATATGGGGACGGTCAGTGGTGGCCGTCCTTTTTTTGTAGAGGAAGATGTAAGGGGTGGGGGGATGGTTAGTCCTCGGTTAATATCTATTTTCGGTTTGCGATGAGGGCGGAGGCCTGATCTTTGGGCATGATGCGCAGTTGGTGGATGTTGACATGCGGGGGGCGGGTGGCGCAAAACAGCACCGCCTCGGCAACATCCTCACCAGTCAGCGGTTTCAAGCCCTGATAGACGGTTTTGGCGCGTTTGGTGTCGCCCCGGAAGCGGACGATGCTGAATTCGGTTTCGACCAGGCCGGGGTCGACGGAGGAAACGCGGACGGCGGAATCGACCAGGTCCATCTGCATCCCCCGGGTGAGGGCATCGACGGCATGTTTGGTGGCGCAGTAGACGTTGCCGCCGGGGTAGAGTTCGTGTCCGGCGATGGAGCTGATGTTGATGACGTGGCCCTTGTTGCGTTTGACCATCCACGGGATCACGACGCGGCTGAGATAGAGCAGTCCCTTGACGTTGGTGTCGATCATCTCCTCCCAGTCGATATATTCGCCCTCGTGGAGTTTGGCCATCCCCCGGCTGAGTCCGGCGTTGTTAACGAGCACATCGATTTTTTTCCAGGATGCGGTCAGGGCATTGAGTTTCTGTTCCACTTCCTGCTGGGAGCGGATATCGAGCGGGAAATACACGGATTCGGTGTCATATTGCTTTTTGAGCTTGTCGGCGAGTTTTTTCAGGACGGTTTCGCGGCGGGCGGTGAGGATGAGTTTGGCGCCTTCGCGGGCGAAGATTCGGGCGGTATCCAGGCCGATTCCGGCCGAGGCTCCGGTGATGAGGACGATTTTGTTTTTCATTGATATCATGGCGAATTTCCCAGTTTTTCGAGTGGATATTTAATGATGGTAATGTAGGGCTGAATATTGGGGCTGTCAAGCGGGGCTTGATTAATGTGCGGATTCTATGGGATGGTTTGGTTGAGATATGGTCTTAATCCCATTGAATTGTCGATTTTGGGCGATTCAGGTGGGGCTGTTCAGATTTTGCACAGTTGTTATAATGTTGTGGTGTAACATGATAACGGGCGTCGGTGGAAAATTGGGGCAGATGTTCAGGAGGGCATTATTTCTGCAAGTATATGAGGCGGTTAGAAATGCAACAGTGTTAATATTTTTTTCGTAGAGGTCGATATAGGGATAAAGCCATAGTCGGCCGATACGGGAGAATTCTGAAAGGTTTGACTATGGCCGTCAAGAAGAAAAGCATCGTAGTGATGCCGCGGAAGCTTTACTGGCATCTCTACAGTTTACAAGGATTATCGGGAGAGAAGTTTATTAAGGTCGTCAACAAAATCCTGAAAAAAGAGTATCAGTTGATCAAGTAGCGGTTGCCGACATCACGGGGCTCTGACAGATTTTTTTGTTGACTTTCACGGCATTTAGGGATATTATGGCCGGGATTTTGGACTTCCTGCATACTACTCCCGATACAGGCAGTCTACAGAAAATAGACAAAAGGATATGTCGTTGAAGAAATTATCATTGATGTTGATTACGGGAAGCCGTGAGGAACTCCACCAGTTCCAGCTTTCCTATGTTTTTCTCATTGGCAGTGCCGTGTTCATCGGATTGGTACTGATCGCCAATGTTTTCCTGACAGTTTCATTTTTCAAGGCCCGTGCTGATTATAACGAAATCGCGCGTCTTGAGGCGGAGAATGAAATGCTGGCGACGAAGTACGATGAATTGCGCGGTCAGATTGTCGACGCCAATGCGGTTTATGAGGATCTTATTCAAAAGGAAATCGTTATCCGCAACATATTCAATCTTCCGGAGATCAGCATGGATCAACGGGGATTGGGTATCGGTGGCCCTGACGGTCGCTCTCATGAGCAGTTTACGCGGGCGGTTGAGATGGCGCATTCCACGGAAAAGGATGTCGATGCGCTGACGCGCCTGGCGGCGTTTGAGAAAGAGAAGTATGAAGAGGTTTATAGTACGCTGGCGGAGAAGAAATCGCTTTTGGATCATACGCCATCGATTATGCCGGCGCGGGGTTATATGACGCGCGGTTTTGGCATGAAGAGCGATCCGTTTACCGGCTATAAGCGTTTCCATGCGGGAATCGATATCGGCAATAAAATCGGAACGCCGATATACGCGGCGGCCGACGGGGTGGTGCGGTATACCGGCCGGATGGGTGATCTGGGCAAACTGATAGATATCGATCACGGGTATGGCTACCGGACGCGCTACGGGCACTTGAGCAATATCAAGATCAAGAAGGGTCAGAAGGTTCGTCGCGGCGACCTGATCGGCCTGATGGGTTCGACGGGTTATTCGACGGGCTCGCATCTTCATTACGAAGTGATGATCAAGGGCAAGCAGGTTAACCCGCTTGAGTATATTTTGAATAATTAGACCGGTTTTCGCAGAAATTTCAAGCCGCCTTCCGTGGGCGGCTTTTTTTTATGCAAAGGGGGGTGTGTTTCGTGGTAAGATCACAAGCAGTCTAAATATACGGGAGAAATGTTGGTGGTTGTGGAACTTTTTTACGAAGAGGGGTGTTTGAGGTATTGAATAGTGAACCAAAATTGTCTATTATTCGGCAAGTTGGGAGAGGTGATGAAGAAAGCTTCGGCAAAGAAAAAGGCGGTCACCAAGGAAGATATCTACCTTGAGTCGAAGACGCTGGATATTATTCGCCGGGTAAAGAATGGGGATGACCGGGCGTTTTCCGAGCTGGTGAAGATGTATCGCAACCAGGTGGCCTCGCTGGCCTACAAGATGGTCAACGACTATGATGAGGCGGCGGATATCACGCAACACGTGTTCATGAAGACCAGCCGTAATATCTGGCGATATGACGAGAAGAAGAAATTTTACACGTGGTTGTACCGGATCACGGTCAACGCGTCGATAGATTACATTCGCAAGCATCACCGCTATCATCACGAGTCGATAGAAAACGTTGTTGAGAAGGCGGACGAGAAGAATTTGACGCCGGATGTGTCATATCAGCGTAACCAGTTGCGGCAGTATATCAGCGAGGCGGCTGATTCTCTGAGTGATAAGCAACGCTCGGCATTTCTGCTTCGTGACGTGAACGGTTGTCATATCGACGACGTAGCCAATATCATGAATATGCCGGAGGCAACGGTGCGCTGGTATTTGCACCGGGCGCGGGTTAAGATTCGCAAAGAGCTTCTGAAGAAGTGTCCTCAGATATTGATAACGCTGGGATTTAAGTAATCGGGGCGTATTCTTTCCGTCTCGGCCCATTTTCCCCAACTCGTTAAGATAGAGCCGTTTCTTTTTTTTAATTGCCGCAATATGATTAAATCCAGTCATGATGTTAAGATATTTGTGATTGACACATTTGTTGACAATGGCGTATAATAATATGGATAAAACAGGAAGTGGTTTTTACCGATATTCTTAAGGTAGTTATGAAACCATCATTCAAAGAAGACAAGGCTACTCAGGCGGCGGCCTTATTCCTTATGTTGAGGGGGGCGCCGATGAGCCATTTAAAGCTGATGAAGTTGCTTTATCTTGCCGAAAGAGAGGCGTTTATACGTCTGGGGAGGCCCATCACTTTTGATTCTTATGTGTCTATGTCTCATGGGCCGGTTTTAAGTCAAACATACGATTTATTGACTGGAGAATCTCAAGATAAAGGTTACTGGGAAAATGCCATTACTGCGCCAGAGAATTATGAGGTGACTCTAAAAAGCGATCCGGGAACAGATAAATTGTCATCAGCCGAAGAAGAAATCATCAAAGAAATATTTGGGAAGTTTGGAAGAAAAAGCCGATGGGAGCTTAGGGATTTCACGCACACTCTTGATGAGTGGCAAGACCCACAGGGTTCTTCTATTAGAATTGACTATAGGGAAATATTACGAGCAGGAAAGAAGACCGACGCTGAAATAGAGGCCATTATAAGCGACATAGAGAATATTGCGCTTTTGGAAAAAATGTTTGAGTAATAATGCCAATTATGATTATGGTTGTGGTTCGACATTTATCTTAGCCGGGCACCTATGGATTGTTGTAACCCCGCCATCTAAAACGACAAATGAAGTAATTATAGTCAACCTAACGTCGCTAAAGCGACATTCTGATACAACAACAATTCTAACACCAGACAATCACAAATTTATCAAACACGATAGCGTTATAAGCTATTCGGACGCCAGAATATTAAGTTATGAAGAAATTGTCAATCGCGCCAATAACCGGTTTATTGATATCCGTGATAAACTCGACAATGATGTAATGGCCAAAATTCAAAAAGGTTTATTGGATTCTCCGAGAACACCGCATGATATAAAGAGCTTTTACAGCGACAATTTCTCAGATTGATTTGCTATTTCTGTCTTTTTGTCATTTGCCTATCATTAAAAAGTGACGTATCTTTTGTGATATGGAACAGGCGCAGGAATTACATCTAAAGATTCGCGGCATGCATTGCGCCGGTTGTGCGATCGGTATTGAAAAGGGGCTGACGAAGCTTGACGGGGTGACGCGGGTGCAGGTTAATTTTGCAACCGAGTCCGCGCAGGTCGATTTTGAGCCATCGCGTCTTAACCGTCAGCGCATTGTCGATACTATCGCCGAGATCGGCTACCGGGCCGAGCGACCGGAGGATGGTGTCGCTGAGGGAGAGGATGAGCAGGGGGTTGCCCGTCGGCGATTTTTGCGGGCGCTGGCATTCACCGTTCCCATTATCATTCTCAGCATGCTTGATATGGCGATTGGCCGGACGGTTATGCCGTTCTGGCTGAAGGGATTTATTTTACTGGGGCTGACGGCGCCGGTATTGTTCCGTTGCGGGGGGGATATTCTTGACGATGCCCGGCGCAACGCGCGGCATTTTCGCGCCAACATGAACACCCTGATAGCGATCGGATCGTTGACGGCCTTTTTATACAGTGTCTACGTGCTGGTCGATGTTCTGTTTTTAAAGCATTTTAGCCAACCACATTATTACTTCGAAACGACGGCTTCGATTGTTACGCTGATTCTTCTGGGGCGTTACCTTGAAAGCATAGCCAAGGCGCGGGTGCGGGGCAGTATTCAGACGCTGTTGCAGTTGCGCCCGGAGCATGCGACGATTCTGAATAACGGATCGGAGACGACGGTGGAAACCTCGGCTCTCAGGCCGGGGATGGTGGTGCTGGTGAAGGCCGGCGAACGTATCGCGGCGGACGGCGTGATAACGGTCGGGGATCCGTCGATTGACGAGTCGATGCTGACCGGGGAGTCGGTTCCGGTGGATCGGACAGTCGGCGAGCGGGTGGTCGGTGGTTCGGTGAACGGCAACACAGCATTTCGCTTTGAAGTCACGGGATCGGGTGAAGACACGTTTCTGGCCGGGATAATCAGGATGGTCAACGAGGCGCAGAATCGGAAGGCCCCGGTACAACGTTTGGCTGACAAGGTGGCGGGGATTTTTGTACCGATCGTGTTGTTGCTGGCGGTGGCGACATTTGTAATCTGGTTTTTGGTTGATCGCAGTAGTCCGCTGTTGTTAACGGCCCCGGTGGCGGTGTTGATCGTGGCGTGCCCGTGTGCGCTGGGGCTGGCGACGCCGACGGCGGTGCTGGCCGGGACCGGGCGGGCGGCTCGGCGGGGCATATACATTCGGGGTGGTGATATTCTGGAACGAATGGTTCATGCCAGCCACGTAATTTTCGATAAAACCGGAACGCTGACCAAGGGGCATTTTGAGGTGGTCACGGTGGTGACATCTGATGCGGATGGGGACGGTGAAGACGGGCTGGTGCAGTTAGCGGCGTCAATCGAGAGTGGCTCACAACATCCCCTGGCCGAGGCGGTGGTGGACAAGGCGAAGCAGAAAAATTTGGAATTGTTACCGGTCAAGGGGCTGACGGAATTTCCGGGATTCGGTTTGCGGGGTGAGGTTCAGGACCGGACGGTATTGGTCGGCAATATTGAAACGATGGAGCGGGAACGGATTGATATCTCGGCCTTGCGGGATTCGGCGGAAGAGGAGATGAGAAAAGGTCGGACGGTGGTTTTTGTGGCGGCCGAGGGTCGGGGTTATGGCTATTTAGGGCTTACGGATCGAATCAAGGATGAGGCTCCGGGGGTGGTGCAACGTCTTCAGGCGGCACATCGCGAGGTGGTGGTGTTAACGGGCGATAATTATCGGACGGCGGCCGGAGTGGCGTCGCAGTTGGGAGTGGGGCGTTTCGAAGCAGGGGTGAAACCGGATCAGAAGGCGCTGATGGTGGAGGCATTTCGTCGGGCCGGTAATACGGTGGTGATGGTTGGCGACGGGATTAACGATGCCCCGGCGCTGGCGGCGGCTGATATCGGGGTGGCGCTTGGCAACGGCACCGACGTTGCAATTGAGGCGGCGGATGTGATTTTGGTGCGTGATGACCTGGAGTCGTTGCTGGAGGGGTTTACGGTTGCCAAGTTGACGTATGCGACGATCAAGCAGAATCTGTTTTGGGCGTTTTTTTATAATATCCTGGCGATTCCTCTGGCCGGGGGGTTGTTGTATCCGATTTTCGGGTGGTCATTGTCGCCGGTGGTGGCGGCGGGGGCGATGGCGTTTTCATCGGTGCTGGTGGTTTCGAATTCGATCCGGTTGTTGAAGGTGAAGGCGTCGCAATCCGCTTGATAATATCTCAGCCTCATGTATATTGGGGGCTAATTCTCGAAGGACAGGGTCATGATATCACTGGTGGTTGGATTGGGAAATATCGGGGAGGAGTATCAGGGGACACGTCATAATGTCGGTTTTGATGTGCTCAACGAGATTTGCCGACGGTGGAAGCTTGCTCCCAGGGAGGGAGACGGGGACTTTTTTCTGGTGGAAAAGGAAATTGGTGACAGGATCGTGCGGTTGATCTGGCCGACGACATTCATGAATAACTCGGGTCTGGCGGTGGTTCAGGCGGTTCAGCAGTTCGGGGTTACGGCCGACGAGGTGCTGATTGTGTGTGACGAATACCAGCTTCCGCTGGGGACGATGCGATTTCGGCGAGGCGGTTCTGATGGGGGGCATAAGGGGTTATCGTCGGTGATATTCGAGATGGAGACGGATGCGATTGCCCGATTGCGTCTGGGAATCGGTCCGTTGCCGGCAGATTCCGATGCGGTGGCGTTTGTGCTGGGGCGTTTCACGGAAGCGGAGTTGAAAATAACGCAGAAAGTGCTTGAAAAAGGTGCCGATGGAGTATTATATTCGCTACACAATCGCTTTGAAGAGGCGATGACAGTATATAACCGAAACCCTGCTCCGGACGAAGCATAGTTCGGGGCCGTTTCAGAACGTCCGAAGGGAGGTGCATTAATGCGCTTATACGAGACCACGTTTATCCTTGGTCCCCAGGCCGACGAGGCCACCTTTGACCGCCAGGTTAAAGCCATCTCCGATTTAATCGAACGGAATCAAGGCAAGATTGTCAAGGAACATCGAGTAGGTATCCGTCGTCTGGCTTATCCGATCCAGAAGTATACCCAGGGTTATTATACGCGGATAATTTTCGAGGGGAACAATTCTCTGCTGACCGAGTTGGAGCGATTTTACAAGCTTGAGGAGCCGTACATTCGTTTTCTGACGGTGATTTTTGAGGGTGATCCCGAGGTTGATTACGAACGTCAATTCGGTCATTTCCGAGGTGGCCGCGGTGATCGGGGCCCGCACGGTTCGGATCGTCGTGACAGACATCGGGACCAGCGTCCTCCGCGCGACCACGACCGGAAGCGAGTCGAGGAAAAACCGGCGGAGGCGGTGAAAGAGACGCCGGCGGCAACGGTGGCGGCGCCTGAATCAGACGCGGCACCGAAGAGCGAACCGGCGGTTGAGCCTGAGAAGGAACACAAGTCCGACGAGCCGAAGACTGACGAGTAATATTATCTCGGGTGTTTTCGGTAGTACGAACGACGCGATTCGGCGATGCAGAAGATGACCGCCGGGTGGTGATTTTTTGGACGTGGTAAGGTTGTTTGATACAGGTAATTACAATTAATTGAGGATAGACCAATGGCTGAATTTGATAGAAAGAGGCGGCGGATTTGCCGTTTTTGCGAGGACAAGATTGACTATATCCCGTTTCACGACGATCGTCTTTTGAAGCGTTTTATCAACGAACGCGGGAAAATAGTGCCCCGTCGAATTTCGGGAAATTGTGCGTTTCATCAGCGTCGGTTAACGACGGCGATCAAACGCGCGCGGCATCTTGCGATCCTGCCGTATACCAGCGAAATTTACCGATAGGGTTGGAATAACGGGAGCCGGCATGCTGGACTGGGCCAAAGCGGAGAAGATAATCGGGGGCGCGGGGATATTCCTGTTGCTGGTATTTCCGATTGTTTCGGGAATACCTTTGATTGGTTATCTGGTACAGACGGCCGCGATGTGTGCGGCGATGTTTTTCGCTTATCGGCGGTTGTATTTTCTGCTGGTTCCTGGTCTGATCGGTTCGCTGGTTTTGTCGGGTTACCTGTTCGGTTTGAACGCCATCCTGCTTGGAATGTGGGGGGTAACGGTATTGCCGGGAGCGATTTTTGGCCAGTTATTGCGGGCGGGTTTTCCGACGTCGCGGACGTTTATAATCGTGATTTTATTAATCATGGTTATCTCGGCCGGATTGTACTGGGGCAGTCGCCCGGTTATCACGCAAATGCTGGATGCATCGCACGAATGGGCGCAAAGCCTGCTGGTGACGAGCGAGGATGGGGTGGTTGAGAACCGTGCTCTGGTCGATGCCATGGGGTCGATGATCGCGATGATCAAGCGGTTGATGCCGGCCCTGATGGCTCTTTCGGCGGTGGGTCAGTTATTTGTCGGCTGGGTTTTACTGGTGGTGATGTTGAAGTGGTTGGGCGATTTCGTGCCCGGGGTTCGGGGATTTATATTCTGGAAGATGCCGGATTATTTTGTTTTTATCACCGGCGTGATTATACTTCTCCGGCTGGTCGGGAGTGAGACGATGAAGATCTTCGCCGATAACTTCATATTATTTTTGGGCTTTTTTTACGCCGTATTCGGATTTTCGGTTTTCGAATATTATCTTAAGAAGACCCGGCTGTCGGTTTTCATGCGGATATTATTTTATTTCGGTATTTTGCTTTTGCAGATGCCGGGATTGGTAATGGCGGCGGCGGTAGGGTTTTTGGACAGTTATTTTGATTTCCGCAAGGTAAAGGCCCGGCTGATCGGTTAGATGCAAAGCAATTAGAAAGGATAGACGGATGAAAGTAATACTGAAACAAGATGTCCAGGATATTGGCAAGGCCGGACAGATCATCGAGGTCAAGGGGGGATACGGTCGTAATTATCTTATTCCCCGGAACCTTGCGATTGCGGCGACGACGGCCAATGTCCGCGCCATCAATGAGATCGAGAAGCAGAACCTGATCCGCGAGCGCAAGCAACGTAACGAGGCCGAGAAGTTGAAAGACACGATGGAGCAGTTATCGTTGACGATCGAGGTTCTGGTTGGCGAAGAAGACAAGATTTTCGGTTCGGTTACGTCGCAGAACGTGGCGGAATTGCTTGCCAAGGAAAATATCACGATTGACAAGCGAAATATCAATCTTGAAGATCCGATCAAGTCACTGGGGGTTTATACGATACCGGTGAAGATTGAGAAGGATATTGTGGCCAATGTCAAGGTCTGGGTTATCAGAAAGGCCTGAGTTATGGCAATGTTAGAAGTGAAGGTGGAAGGCCTGGCGCTTGATGTGACGACGAATTCCCCGGTAATTATCCTGTCACCGCTTGAGGTCAACAAGGTGTTACCGATCTGGATCGGTCATAGCGAGGCGTGGGCAATTGCCACCGAACTTTCCGGGGTTGGCTCGAAGCGTCCGATGACGCATGATTTGTTAAAGACGGTGATCACGACGCTGTCGGCCAGCCTGGAGCGGGTTGAGATCACGGAGCTGAAGGAACAGACGTTTTACGCGCAGGTTTTTTTGCGCAGTGACGGCAACAGTTACACGATTGACGCTCGTCCGTCCGATTCGATAGCGCTGGCGTTGAAGCTGAAGGCCCCGATTTTCGCGGAGGAGGAGTTGTTCAACCTTCAGCAGACCAAGCCGAGTGCGGAAGTCAACAACGATCCGGAATCGCTGGCGGACCGGTTGCGGAAGATCAATCCCGAGGATTTCGGAAAGTATTCGTTGTAGGGTGACATGATTATTCGTTTAATAGTGACCTTAATGCTGGGGGCGATATTACTATGCCCGGTTATTTCGACGGCCGGGCCGGACTCCGATGCTTTCGGTGAGGCCTATGATTTGCTGGTGGGGGGGAAATACCTGAAGGCGTATAACGCCTTGTTGCGGTTGTATGAGACCGACAAGAATCCCCAGACGGCCGACCGATATTTGTTTTACAAGGCGAAGGCGGCGTATTACGCGGAGTTGTTGCCTGAGAGCATGCGCGATCTGGAGTATCTACGGGCGGCTCATCCGCAATCGGACTATATCCCTTATACATATCTTTTTTCCGGCAACATTCATTATCGTTATCGCCAGATCGGTCAGGCGATAGACGATTATTTGCGGGGCTATGCGCTTTCGGCCGATGTATCGTTGAATGAGGTGCTGATCGCATCGGTGGGTGCATCGGCGGTTTACAGTCCGGACCGCAGTGTGATAGATCGCATTGTTGCGGCAGAGATTCCGCGGACACGGCAGTGCGAGCTGTTGACCTCGGTTGCGGAGCGGTTGCTGGCGCACAAGAAATATCAACTGGTTCGTCCGGTATTGCAACCGTGCCAGTCAAACCTGGCCCGCGATCTTATCCGGCAGGCGGAGCAGTCGCTTGAGCGCAAGCTTGAGATCGGGGTGGTGTTGCCGTTGTCGGGCGAGTTGCAGAGATTCGGCGAGGCCATATATGACGGTCTGATGTTACGGCTGGCGCAGTTCACGGCGGAGACGGGAGAGAAGATCACGCCGGTGTCGTTTGACACGCAGGGCAAGAATCTCGAGGCGGCGCGTATTATCAAGCAGATGGATCGCGAGGGGGTGACGGCGGCGATCGGTCCATTGACCAGCGAGGAGTCGGCAGTGGCATCGGCGGTGTTGTCCTGCACGGACGTTCCGCTTCTTTTACCGGCGGCGACGCAGAGCGGATTGACCGAGTTGTCATCGGCCTGTTTTCAGTTGCAGCCAAATCTTGACTGGCAGGGGATTCGCATGGCGGATTTTGCGGTGGAGATGCTTGGGGCCGACACGGCGGTAATCCTGACGCCGACATCGCCAGAGAATTTAAGCATGGCGCGGGCGTTTTCGGAGCGTTTTGAAGAGCTGGGCGGGCACATCCTGGTCATAGAGTATTTTCGTATTCGCGAGACGGATTTTGGGCCATATGTGAAGGATATCAAATCGCAGGTAATCGGCGAACTGCTCGATTCGATCATCTTTCTGACCGAGGATGGTGACACGATCGATGCGGAGGCGGTGCCGGTGTGGGTTGACTGCATGTATATCCCGGCGGAACCGTCGCAATTACAGATGCTGTTGCCGCAGATGCAGTTTTACAATCTCAACACGGTGTTCCTGGGTTCGGACAGCTGGGGTAACAAAGCGGTGTATGACCTGGGGAGTGACGTGCTGAAGACCTGTTATTTTTCATCGGGGCGCATTAACACGGAATACAATGATCGTTACATGCAGTTCAAGATCGATTTCGATCATCGTTACGGGCGTCAGCCGGGTCACCTGGAGGGGTTGGGTTATGACGCCATGTCCCTGATCTGCGAGGCGGTTCGGGCCGGGCGTTATACTCGTGCGGGTATCCGTGACTATCTTACCACCATCAAGGACTACCGTGGGGTTTCGGGAGTCGTATCATTTGGGGCCAATCGTGAAAATACGGAAATGCCGATTTTCACCATCGAATACGGTGACCCCGCAAAGGTGGATTTCTAATAGTGAGTGTTGATTACGAACAAGCGCTTCTTGATTTCATAAAACAGTATGACAAAGTTCTGGTGGCGTATTCGGGCGGGCTGGATTCGGCGCTGGTTTTGTGGGCGTCGGTGACGGCGCTCGGGCCGGAGCGGGTTTGGGCGGTAACATCGGAATCCGAATCATATGCCTCGGGAGAGGCCGACCGGGCGGTTGAGACGGCTGGTGCTATCGGTCTTCGGTCGGAGCATTATTTAAGGATTAAGACGCGGGAACTTGAGAACAAGGAGTATGCGGCCAATCCTCATAACCGTTGTTATTTCTGCAAGGCGGAGTTATTTTCGGAATTGACCCGGATTGCCGGGGAGAAGGGGATTGGGGTTATTTTTGACGGCGCCAATGTATCCGATCTTGGCGATTATCGTCCGGGGGCGAAGGCGGCAGAGGAGTTCGGGGTGGTTTCTCCGTTGCGGGAGGCGGGCCTGGACAAGGACGCCATCCGCGCCATAGCACGGCGCCACGACCTGGCGGTTGCGGAGAAGGCGGCTTCGGCCTGCCTGGCATCGCGGATTCCACACGGGATGGTGGTGACGGCGGAGCGTCTGGGGCAGATCGACCGGGCGGAGTTGGCGGTGCGGTCGCTGGGCTTTGACGGATTTCGGGTTCGGTATCACGGTGAGGTGGCGCGCCTGGAACTTCGGCCGGATGATATAAGCCGGGTTTTGGACGATAGTATTCGAGAGCAGGTTGTGACGGGAATAAAAAACGCGGGTTTCCGTTATGTTGCGGTTGACCTTGAGGGTTACCGCCAGGGGAGCCTTAATTCACGCGAGCGAACGGGAGAGCAATAATGGCCGATGACGAACAGAAATTTGCATTGAAGATGGTTGTTGACGGCAAGGAGCGCGGGGTAACATATGAGGAACTGGCGCTTTCGAACAACCTGGCGCAGGAGGCGCTGGTCAGTCTTTTGATAGAGAAGAAGCTGATTGATCCCAAGGAATTTATGGAGAAGATTCAGGCGATCAAGAAGGAACGGTACCGTTCCCCAGAAGATTTGCAGAAGTAGGTTTTTATGCCCGACAACGACGAGAAGCAGTTTTCACTCAGTCTCGACGGGACGCCCGAGGCGGCTCCCCCTCCGAAGGATGAGCCGACCGCAGGGGACGGCACGGAGCTGGCCTGGACCAGTCACCCGGCGAAACGGAATCGGAAGGTGACGGGTGGGGTGATTTTCCTGATTGCGGTGATCGTAGTCAGCGTGTATTTATTGACCTATTCGGTTTTATTCACGGTGTTGTCGTTCGTGATTATGCTCGGTTCGCTGGCGGCGTTTTTCTTCCCGACGCATTACCGTCTGAGCGAAGAGGAAATTATAGTGAAGACGACGACGCAGAATTTGCACAAGAAGTGGTCACAGTACCGGACGTTTTATCCCGACAAGAACGGGGTGTTATTGTCGCCGTTTGCACGTCCGTCGCGGCTGGAGAATTTTCGCGGTATTTACCTGCGCTATGCCGGAAATCGCGAGGCGGTGGTGGCGTTTGTGAAGCGTAAAATCGTGCCGCCGGTTACGGATGAGGAAGGAGGGGCTTAGGATGTCATTGTTCAAGGGGCAGGTTAATCAGCCCGAGGAGAACAAGCCTCCGATTACGGAAGAGGAAGAGGAAATTCTGGAAAAAGTTGCGATGAAGGTGGTGGAGTGGCGGATGGCGGTTCCCTCGATAATTTTCCTGGAATCGATCAAGCCGTTGAATTATATCGGTTCGCAGGTGATGGTGTTTTTCGAGCCGATCGTGCAGTCGCTGTTTAATTTCAAATATTACGAGTCGTTTCGGACCGCGATGGAGCGTCGGGAGAATGTCGAGAATTTACTTCAGAAGATAGAGAAGTATGACGCGATGCAGTTCGAGCGGGAGAAGAAGATCAAGAAATTCATGCGGGCGGAGAAGAAAAAGTGGCGGTGGTATCAACGTTACCTGGGAGTGGGTCGGCCGAAGGTGGTTTATCCCGAGGAATTCCGTCATCCTCCCTGGCGTCCAAAGAAATCCGAATAAATAAAACGGGCACGTAATCACGTGCCCGTTTTTTGTTTTTGGCTGGAAGGCATTACCGCATCCATAGAACACACCATTCAGTATTGCGGCAGTGGGACTGTTAATAGAGGTTTCATTGGACTCCATGCGGTGGTCAGAATAATTGGTCCTGATTTCCCCTTTGAACCGGCGTACCGCGATTGAGATGCGTTACTGAAGCTCGAATTTCATGGAAATAAAGTTACCAGTGATGCCGGTTTGCTGGCCTACCAAGAGTTTAATGTTGAAAGTGGAAATTTAAGATTATAAATATTTTATCCGGAAAATCTGGTGTAATATAAACAATAGGCCTGAATTAGCGGATATTATAAAATCAATATTAGTTCATGACATTCCCGAAAAAACGCCATAGGGGGCTTGACGGAATATACGAGAAATGGTATATTACAGTCTCATTTAAGAGACTATAGGTATTTCTAGAGCACACAAAATTAATATCGTGGTTGCATGTTTATGTGACTATTTGTGATGAACCAACAGTTGCTCTGTGGTTTGGTGGTTATTTCTGTCTTCGAGGAAAAGTACTAAAGCATTAGAGCAAAAGTGCTCTGGGAATGAGATTACAATTCTTTATATCGTTGCCACACATAACACTGGGGAGTAGAGCTATGAAACATGTCATCGTTTTGGTCATGGCATTGATGTGTATAGCCGTTAATGCTATCGCTGATGTGCCGCAAGTATTGAATTATCAGGGGAGATTGACTGACACTGGAGGTAGTCCGGTTGATGATGGTTCTTATCTGATAAAGTTTATTATTTATGATAACGCTGTGGATGGCACTGAACTCTGGAACAGCGGCTATCAAACCATTGCATTATCTGGAGGTATTTTCCATGTCGAACTGGGGGCATCACCGATGTCGCCGTTACCTTATGATCTTTTTCGAATGGATACATTAAGATATCTAGGAGTAACCATTGGTGTCGATCAAGAGATTTCTCCGCGAACTAAACTTGTGAGTGCACCTTATGCTTATCAATCATCATCCGCCGATATTGCTTTGACGGCAATTGCCGCCGACACGGCCGATTATGCACGATCAGCGGAACGCGTAATTCGTAGCAGGGATCTGTATCATCAAATAATCGATATAAATGCTAATTCCACCACAACCATTCCCTTTGTTACTCGCAATGATAGTGCGGCCATAATTCTCTATTTATACGGCAGTGGCTACCAAGGGACCATTGCTCAACATACACATGATGGTAACAATGAGCATACTCATGGAGTTTCAGGTACTATTGGAAGCACTTCCGTATCACACACACATGCATTTTCCGGGACAACAGGCAGCGGTGGGCAATCGCATACGCACTCCGGAACAACAAGTTCTTATAATCTTGCGCATTCTCACCCCGGTACAACCAGTAGTTATAATCTGGCGCATTCTCATAGTGGAAATACCGACACTGATGGACATCATCATCATGATTTTTTGTTTACTGGAGCTCTTGATGGTCTTTTTCTCGTTCATAATGGTGATTACAATGGCCTAACCGCGCATGGTTCTGTCCAACTTCATAAAGCTACAGGATCAGTATCGACTTCACCAAGTGATCACTCCCATCATTTCTCAACAAGTTCATGGGGCGGGAATCATAATCATACATTTACCACAGGAAGCTGGGGAGGAAATCATAATCACAGCATCACGACTGGAAATGCAAGTACTTCACACACACACAGTTTCTCAGGTTCAACGGGTTCGCATAATATATCCCACAGTCACAGTTTTACCGGAACGGTTGGCTCAGCGGGAAGCGGATTGGGGGTAACCGGAATGGCATTGGGGATATTGCCAACTGGTGTTTCAGTATATGTTGATGGTTACCTTGCCGCTGGTCCTTTTGATGGCGAGTTTGCCTCAGGTCAGTTGGACTTAAGCTCATATATCACGACTGCGGGGGAACATACAATCGAAATAGTCGAAGATGGCGGGACAGGGGGACGGCTCACCTATAATCTGTTTGTGGAGTAGAGCCATGAAAAATACAATAATTGTATGGCAACGGCGAATTATGCTTTTAGTTATATTCAGCATGTTTGTCACTATAAAGATATGTGCTTATACACCACTTGTCGGTAAAAATAGTAAGGCAGATACCAGTAATGATGGAGCATTGTCGCCATCCCAAATTCAGCTAACAGATTCATATGCCAGAAGCGGTGAACAGATTAATTGGCAAGTGATTGCAACCGGCGGGAACTGTGGAAGCTCCGCTAATTATGTTCTATGTGCAACTGCTGGCCAAACCGCTGTTGGTATTGGCAGTTCTAGCTCTCTGGTACTGAGGTCCGGTTTCTGGCAGAGCTTTGGGAGTGTCAACTGTTGTTTGGCGTGGGGAAATGCCGGTGATGCCAACAGCGATGAGGCGATCAACTTGCTGGATATTCTCTGGGTGATTGAGTATGTGTACCAGGATCCCCCCGGTCATCCGCCTAATCCGGGCGGGTGTGATGCCCTGCTTGATGTAAATGGCGATGGTCTTGCGGTTAATACTCCGACCATCAACCTGCTGGATATCCTGGCGCTGATTGAACATGTCTACCAGGAACCGGTAGGTACGCCGACCCTATGTTGTCCGCCGGGCTGCTTGGTACCGTAGCAAGCCATAAGATCATGCCTTCATGTTAAAAGGCCCGCTGTTGCGGGCCTTTATTTATCTCCGGATGTATTTAATCTTTTTCGTTAATCCCCTTATATTTTCATCATGTCAATAAAAGAAGGAAAGCTTTAACATGAAATGTTAATACATTTTTTGCGGCACCTGACAATTCGGTGAATAACAGGGGATTGGTTTACCTATTGGATTTTATATAAATTTAATTCTTGCCAATTTATCAAGTAGACTCAGGTAGCCCACCCTTGAGTGAGTTTCTCATTTTTGGAGGTCGTATACAGAACACCAAGGCCTCAGCCGTGGATTAATGAGCTATGAGGAGGTATCCGGGAATCACGCGGCCGAAGGTGGTTTATCCCGAGGAATTCCGTCATCCTCCGTGGCGTCCAAAGAAATCCGAATAAATAAAACGGGCACGTAATCACGTGCCCGTTTTTGTTTTTGCCCGGAATGCGTTACCAGGTGGGGCCGGCTCCGACGGGGGGGGTGGCCAGAACCGGATCGAAATTGACCGAGGCGGTGATACTGCCTGCCACGGTTGGGATGCCGCCGAGCCAGTAGTTGTTCTGGAGGGGGATGTCCTCACCGCCGGTATCGACACCACTGCAGTACAGGCCGTTGGTGTTTCCGTCAAAGTCGTTGTTGGCGATTTGTCCGGGATCGACAACTACGTTATTCTGACCGTAGAAATAAAGAGAGTAGTAGCCGTCGCGGCAGATGTTATAGGCAATGGTAGCGGTGGTCGAGCGCAGGTCGGCGCGGATTTTAAGCACAATGTAGTCAAATTGGCAGTGTTCGATAATGGGCGCGGAGCTGGATCTGATTTCGGCATAGGCGGTGCCGGTGTTGATATTGGACGAAAACTTAGCATTGTAAAAGCGGGGTGAGCAATCCTCGATGTGGATGGCGTGGGCATTACCAATTGACATATTGCGCAGGTTGATGACATTGCAGTTGCGGATGAGGGTTCCGGCGCCGGTGCCGGCATTGTAATCCACGGTGGTGTTGAAGAAGCGCAGTCCGAAACCGTCGCCGGGATTCAGGCCGCCGGTTTTGTGGGCGGTCATGGTGGCGTAATTGGCGACTGATGCTTCGACGCGAAGCAGGCCGTAGCAATCAATGAAGCAACTGTCTTCCATGTCGATAACGGCATTGTCGAGGAGGTAGAGCTCGACCTGTTCATCGATGTACAGATTGCCGCCGTCGATGACGGTGGTATTCTCGACCACGTAGATATCCTGATCACCGTGAGCCAGTTCGCATCCGGCAGGGTAGGCGGCAATGAGACGGATGCCGTGCATCTGTTTGACGGTATCGGAATAGCCGGTTTCATCGGTGCCAACGGCGGTTATTTTGTAGTGGTAGTAGACGCCATCATCAACGTTGTTGTCGTTGTAGGTGGTGTCGGTGATGGGGTTGGGGGTCAGTTTGGTAAAGGCGGCGCCGTCGGGGCTTCGATAGACGTTATAGCCCTGCAGGTTGGAACCGGAACAGGCGTTCCAGAGCAGGTCGATATTGCCATAGGTTCCGGTTGCGGTGAGTCCGGCGGGGATGCCGGGTTCGATGGGCGGGGGTGATTCGGTCGGGTTGTCATCATCGCCGCATCCGCAGAGCAATATTCCACATGCCAGCAGTAGAATGAATCCAAGGTTTTTCATAGAACTCCTTCCGGTAATTGGAACAAAAGAAAAAGATTAAATGATTTTTCTCATATTATCTTTTGGGGCCTATCATAGCAACAATAAAAAGCGGATTTAATTAATATCGGGGGTGAACTTGACATGGTGGTGATTCGTATGTTATTTTGATAAACTTTTTATTAATGCCTGTAATCTAAGAGAGGATGGAGAGGTTCATGAAACGAAAGCAAATCCTGCAATCCACGATTCTGCTGTTGGTACTGGGTTTACTGCTGGCATCCTGTGCCAAGCAAGTCCAGGTGGATCCCCCGGTTGCGAAAATCGATCCGAAGGTTGACACGCTGTTCGGGCAGGTTATGGTTGACGATTATCACTGGTTGCGCGACAAGGAAAATCCGGAAGTAATTTCGTATTTGGAGGCCGAGAACGCCTATACCGACGCGGTCATGGAGCATACGAAGGATTTCGAACAGAAGCTGTATGATGAAATGCTGGCACGCATCAAGGAAACGGATCTTTCGGTCCCGGTGAAGAACGGCGACTATTATTATTATTCGCGCACCGAGGAGGGTAAGGATTATTCCATTTACTGTCGCAAGCACGGTTCGCTGGAGGCAGACGAGGAAGTCCTGCTCGACATGAATCAGCTGGCGGAAGGCCGGGAATTTATCTCGCTTGGAATTTACGACGTCAGCCCCAACCACAAGCTGTTGGCGTACGGGCTCGACACGGCGGGCAACGAGCGGTACACGTTACGGGTGAAGAACCTTGAGACGGGTGAGTTGTATCCGGACGTGCTGGTAAACCTGGGAACATCGTTTGAATGGGGCAACGACAACAAGACCTTTTTCTAT
>Ga0272441_10002582_pt1 | contig 36316 bp, 27 predicted proteins | sample SSMProp6N_FD_193582 | JGI IMG/M metagenome (GOLD analysis project Ga0272441, IMG submission 193582) | Marine sediment archaeal communities from Little Sippewissett salt marsh, Falmouth, MA, United States - SSM-Prop-6N | ecosystem: Environmental > Aquatic > Marine > Wetlands > Sediment ...
CATCAAAAAGGCTCCTAAAAGTCATAGCCGATTCTATTTAAATTGGTATGGCCTGTAAAGTCATAGTTGGGCAACACGCCCTTTTGTCTGTGGTCTTTATAAGTTTTCCAGCCTCTGCTGCCTGTCGTGATCTTTGAGTGCCGTTATCAGCTCGCCTATATCACCGGCCATTATTTTATCCAGATTGTACAGTGACAGATTTATTCGATGGTCGGTTACCCTGTTTTGCGGATAATTGTAAGTTCGGATTTTCTGTGACCTGTCGCCGGAGCCGATCATACTCTTTCGCTTCGAATCTCGTTCGGCTCTTTCCCGGCTCTGAAAATGCTCGTATATCCTGCTTCGCAGGACTCGCCATGCCTTGGCCCGGTTTTTATGCTGGCTCTTTTCGTCCTGCATACTGACGGTAATTCCCGTAGGGATATGTTCGAGTTTTATGGCACTGCTGACCTTGTTAACGTTTTGCCCGCCTGGTCCGCTCGAACGGCTGACGTGTTCGACTACATCGTCCGGCGATATTTCAATATCTATCTCTTCCGGCTCCGGCAGGACCGCAACGGTTGCAGCCGATGTGTGAATTCTGCCCTGAGATTCGGTCTCGGGAACTCTCTGGACGCGGTGGCCGCCTCCTTCGTAGCCCAGCTCGGACCATACTCCGGGACCTTTGATGCTGAAGATTACTTCACGAAAGCCGCTCTTTTCCGTCGAGCTGAATTCAAGCGATTCAACCTTCCATCTTCGGCTTTCGGCATATTTAACATACATGCCATACAGGTCTCTTGCGAAAAGGGCGGCCTCTTCGCCACCGGTTCCCGCTCGTATTTCGACGATGATCGAATCGATATCCATATCATCTGCCATGACGAGACTGCTTGCCATATCTTCGAGCAGGGTAGTGGCTTGTGTTGTAAGCTGCTCTATTTCTTCTTCCGCCAAAGCCTTCAAGTCTTCCTCGGTATTTTGGTCGGATAATATCTGCCGGGCCTCTTCGATGTTTGCGGCGATTTTTTTGTACCCGCGGTATTTTGCGACTATCGCTTTAAGTTTTCCCTGCTCTTTGGATAGCGGTATAAGCCTGGCCGGGTCGCTGGCTATCTCGGGCTCGGAAATCCGCTTTTCGATCTCGCAATAACGTGCTTCGATCTCGTCGAGTTTGGCCAATAAACTGTTTTGCTTCTCGGTCATAAAGAGTGATTGCTCAAATCTTCGGGTGATAAAATAAACAAATTACACTGTTAAGAATCAGGTCGTTTTCGAGAAAAGACAAACGCCCTTGTCCCCGGATTATCCGGATCAAAGGGCGATATAATAAATTGAAAGTGAAGCTATTGCTGCTTATCTTTTTTATTTTGTTTGATATAACTTTTGCCGTATTTCTTCTTAAATCTTTCAATTCTACCGGCCGTATCTACGTATTTCTGTTTGCCCGTGTAGAAAGGATGGCACATCGAGCAGATTTCCGCATGGATTTCCTTGGCCGTAGTGCGAGTCTCGAATGTGTTGCCGCAACCACAGCGAACCGTTACTTTATTATATTTTGGGTGTATGTCTTTTTTCATAGTAAATACTCCGAAATACCTAAAACGCAATATGTTAGCAGGATTATGAAATATTTCAACAGAATTTTTTTGCAAATGCGAAATGTTGTGATAATATTTTTTGCTGTTTACAGTTAAAAAATTAGAGATTTCAGGAAAATGGCTATAAAACTTATTGTTATTGGTGCCGCAGGGCGAATGGGCGGTCGAATTTTGCAGTTGGCTCTCGAAGACGGGGGATTCGATATTGTCGCTGCAATCGAGACCCGCGGGCATCCTGATATCGGCAAAAATCTCAGCTTAAAGGGGGCCAAAGGGCCGATTAATATAAAATTAGCGGAATCCTTTCCGGATGCTGCTGATGTGGTTATTGATTTTTCGATGCCGGACGCAACGGCTAAAACCATCGATTATTGCCTCGGAAACAGTGTTCCTGTCGTATTAGGGACAACCGGTTTGAGCGATAAGCAGCAGGAAAAGCTAAAGTCGGCGTCGGAGGAAATTCCCATACTTTATGCGACAAATATGAGTGTAGGGATGAATGTTTTATTTTCCATTGTCGGGAAAGTCGCAGAAAGACTCGGTCCAGAATACGATATAGAGATTGTCGAACAGCATCATCGCTTTAAGAAAGACGCTCCCAGCGGTACGGCACTGACTTTGGCGGAGAGAATTTGCCGGCGAACAGGCCGGGATTTTCCCGGATCCGTTATCTACGGCAGATACGGCAAAGATGCCCTAAGAAAAAAAGGCGACATCGGTATTCATGCCGTCCGTGCCGGCGATATTACAGGAATTCATACGGTAACTTTCGGAACAACCGGTGAGACGGTAACTATTAGTCATTCCGCCGGCAGCAGAGATACGTTCGTACCGGGAGCGTTAAGAGCGGCGAAATGGATTGTAGGGAAAAAACCTGCTTTGTATTCCATGGCGGATGTGCTTGATATAAAGGAATAAAAAAAGAGAACCTCGTTTATATCAGGCGGTCCTGGTGTTTTTATATACTACAGAAAACTTCTGATTATTTTTTCTTTGCCTTTTTTTCCTTTTTCGGCTTTTTCTCCTTTTTCGGCTTTTCTTTTTTAACCTTTTCCTTTTTCGGCTTTTTTTCTTTCTTTGCCTTCGGGGCTTTCGCTTTTTTAGTACGTTCGCTGCCGGCCATGAAGCTAATACCAGCTATCAGAGCTGATGCCACAATTGCCGCGGCTGCGATATACCAGATAAAATCCTGAATACTTTCCAGTATCGAGGGCATTACATCTCTCATGCCCGCTACGGCCACAACTATAGTGTAAATGACAGCCAATAAGGGCAAAAACAACATCATCCCAAGAATGTTGCTTTGCTTATCCGGAGCCGCTTCGATAACTTGCGTTGCTAATGCCGGAATTTCCTGGGCCGTTACCGGAGCGGCAAGCCCCTCGTCCGGAATCATTTGGTCTGCATCTTCGGCTATCGCCGCTGCTGAATCGGCTTGGGCTGCAGGTTCGACTTCTCCGGCTTCCGGAGCCTCACCGTCGGTATAGATTTCATCGAGGATCCCGCCTAACGAAGTATCATCGGCCTGGAGAGAAAGGTCCAGCAGACCCGAACCGCTTCCGAAACTGTCGAGATTGACATCCTCTTCGATTTCTTCCAGCGGAACTTCGGATGATTTCGCGGCTGGAATTACGGTATCGGCCATCGTATCGTCTGTAATTTCGTAATCCCGATCCGTCTGGCCGAGAACGTTGGTTCCCTGTCCGGTCAGCGCAGTGTCGGCATCAGTCAGGTCGTCGGATAAAACAGGAGTGCCGGTTTCCGGAGCAAGGAGGATTTCATCCAATCCCAAATCCTCCTCTTCAGGCGATGGTGCGGGAGCTTCTATATCCGTAGCCTCCAGAGACGGCATTTCCGGCTCGGGAATTTTCTCCGGCTCGGCAGCTTTTTCCGGCTCAGGAGCTTCTTCCGGTTCGAGAGCTTCTAATTCCGGTAATTCAGGCTCGGGAATCTCCTCAGGTATAGCAGCTTCTAAATCGGGTATTTCGGTTTCAGGAGTCTCCAGCTCGGAAATATCGGGCTCAGGAATTTCCGGCTCGGGTGCTTCAGGCTCCGCTTGTGGAATTACCTCCGGCTCGATATCACTCGATTCCGACATTAAAGCTTCGACTTCTTCGACCTTAAAAAGCAAATTTGGGCCGTCACGAAACTCGCGCAGCTTGCCTTCCTTGACTATCTGCTTTAGTTCCTCCTTGGTCTTGTTGAGCTTCTCAGCGGCCTCTTCTAATGAATAGAACATACCGGCCATATTCACCGTTCTCCTACACTTTAACGAATTGGTTAACAGGGTCTTTTAATATGTAAGAAAAGACATTTAACAATGAATATTTTAACTTAACCTTATTAATTATGCAACCTTTTTTTAGTCTTTATGCCGTTATAGATGAGAAATAAAGCTGTAAATCCCCAAAATATGAGATATCGGCTCCGGATTTTGCCGGTAAATTACATAAAACAATGTCGTAATATACAGATATTGTGAATATTGCCGGTTATGTTCGATATGAACTAAAGTGGAAGTTTTTATCTTTAGATATAATGTTAGGCATGATTACGGAAATCTCGAATGCCCGGGTGGTTTTTCATCTATTGCATTTTGGAGCCGAAATTTTTTCTATACAAATACTTCTTGTTCTTCTGCGACCTGCTCGCCGGGCTTAAAAGGTAACGGTTCGGCGAACTGAACGGCGATTCGTTTTAGGAAAGGATTAACCTGGTCAATTCGGCAGACGTGGCCGGATCGGGTGAAATTTGCCATATCGAACGAGTCTTCCGGACCGTATTGAGGAACGCTGAAACGAGCTGTGATATACTGGCCGAGGTAGGGACACCCGTCGTCCGCATAACATGTAAAGGCCGCTCCTTTGCTGCAGATGTCGACCATTTGTCCCTGTGAAAGGCTGTGATCGGGATTTTCGGCAAACCAGATGGGCCAATAATATCGCAATCTTTGCTCTGTTCTACGTTCACTATTATCCATTTTCAGTACCTCAGAATCCCCCGGTTACTATCGTTTCCATGTTTGTCCATCGTCAGGAATAGGGAGCTGCTTTATGAAGTGCTCTCTATGAATATCGCCGTATGTCACATTAATAGGACCGTTTTTTGAGTTTGTGGCCTGCCCTGATGGGTGAAAATACTTAAAAATTTTCTGTTTTTTTTTACATTTTAGTCAGGATATTCCTATAACCTTGTGCAAGGAGACGGTTGCCGCTGTTTTGGATTATAACTTTTTTGGGGAGGAAGGATTTTTCTCGACACATTTGCCCGCCAAAGCGCAAATAATAATAAAGAAAGCTGAGCCATCGATTGGTATCGGCTGCTGATAAAGGCTTTCCATGGATACCGATACAGAACGAGAAATAGCTAAAGGGCTGCAGCGGGGCGAGCGGCAGGCCTGGCAGAAGTTATACCAGGCGTATGCCGAGCCGGTTTGGAGGAATATCTCCAGACTGGTTGGCAGTGATTCGAGCATTGTAGCCGACATCGTGCAGGAAACTTTTATTGCCGCGGCTCACTCTGCCAAGGATTTCGATCTGCATCGCGGCTCGCTATGGATATGGCTCTGGACAATCGCCAAACGTCAGGTTGCTCTTTATTATCGCAAACAAAAGCCCAGTACCGGATTAAAACAGGCTCGGAATTGGTGGGCGGCGTTGGATGGCGAGAAATTCGATTGGATTGATGCCAAAGCGGATATTCCGCCGGACATTCTTCAATCGCAGGAGCTGGCAACATTGGTAAGAGCCGCCGTGAGGGAATTGCCGGGCGATTATCAGGCGATGCTCCTGGCCAAATATGTTGATGATCATCCGGTCAAAAAAATCGCCGGGCAGATGAATTGTTCGGAATCGGCGGTTCGTTCGAAGCTGGCCAGGGCAAGGAAGGCCTTTCGGAAAATTTTTAAGAAATTAACACGTCAAACATCAGATTCGCACGAGGTGATACCATGAATATTGAAGATGATAAACAAAAAGATATACGGCTGTCACAGTTACTCTCTTCTACGGATAGAAATACCGCGGGGCCGTATAAAGAATTCCTGGATAAACTCCAGGAACAATCGACGGCGGAATTCTTAGCTTCTTCCACGGATGGCAATAAACAATCAGAAAAAACAACCCCCATTTCTATATGGAGAATAATCATGAAAAGCAGAATAAAGCTTGCTACTGCTGCGGTAATAGTGCTCGCTATAATGGTCTGCAGAAGCTACTTCGGCGGTTCAGTTCAACTAACAACAATCGGCTTTGCCGAAATCTCCGAGGCGATGAGAAACGTGCCGTGGATGCACGCGGTGAGCCGGGAGCAGATAAAGGGCAGAAATCAGTCCAGCGAAGAATGGATTGGTTTTGAAGCAATGACCCGTGCCCTCAAGCGGGCTGACGGTAAAGTAACATTCGAGAACATGAAAGAGCACAAACACTACACGTACTCTCCCGAAGATCGAAGTATCACCGTAGATTACGTTTACGATCCTTACACTTCAGAAGGTGATTTTCCATTCGAATTGCCGTCTCCGGATTCGTTTCTTACTAACATGCTCAAGCGAGCGAAAGAGCGGGGCGCAGAGATTACCACAAGAGAAATCGTATACAATGGGCAGCAAGCGCAGCTCCAGGAAATATCTTTGTCCGTCACGCAAGACAACAAAAGTTTCGTTGGAAAACTGTCCTTGTACATTCAACCTGATTCCAGACTTTTACTTTCTACCAGAGCAGTAGCAAAAGATTCAGACGGCAACATCATTGAAGAGTATGAAAAAGCCTATTCTTATCCACGGACTGGTCCCGCTGATATTTATGATTTGGGTGTCCCTGATGACGCTACGATTGTCAGCAATTTGCCAAAAGAAGACTATCAGACGATGTGGGACAGTTATCGGCAGAAGCGGGCTGATGCAACAACGCAATACGTGGCTGTCATAACACACATGACGCGTTCGTTAGGTGACGTCATAACTATGGTTGACGTTGATTACAAGTCAGGCCAGAACCACCGACTTGAGCGTCATTTTGTTTGTGACGTAGGCGAGCGGCCACTTGAACTCTGGCCGAAACGCAAAGAACAGCTTGGTGATTCTTTTGAATCGCTGCTGGCGTGGGCCAATGCACACTATGATGAGAGAGGATACATTTCCGTTCAGCTCTACGACGGAGAACAGTTTCTCTCCACGGCAAGAGAAAAGGAAGGAGGTTGGAGCAAACCCAGAAAATTCACCCAAAAGCTCATGTACGAAAATTATCTTCAATGCCTCGGCTGGCCATATATCGGCAAGGCCGGTCGTATTATTGAGGACGACTACTCCAGGCAGAACAATCTCATCTGTATCGAGCACCTTCAACAGGGAGGTATCCATTCCGGCAACGTTTCGCTGCCCGGCAGATTCTTGGATTACCTGGACCCGCAGAAAGATTACATATGCCGTCGTGAGGTATCAGAATGGCGTCCGGGCGCCGAGTGGCAGGAAGACAAGAACTGGCTTGAAGGAGTTGAGCCGGATAAGATCAGAAACGGCTCGATTACTGTACATGACACCACTGAGATTATTCAAGCCCCCAACGGGCATTGGTATCCCAAGGTTATTGTGGAAAAACAAAGCGGAATTCGCGAGGACTACAACGAAGCAGAATTGAAGGTCCGTACTGTTAAGAGAATTTACCTGCGAACAGACCCGGAATTCCCACAAGACATATTCAACGCAGACAAGTTCCCCGGTCAATAACCTCTGCGAAAACTCAGAATCAGAGGCCGGGCCTGGTTTGGCTCGGCTTTTTTTATGCCCTTTAGGTCCAAAAAGATTAAAATCTAAAAAATTCTGGAATTCGTTTGAACTTCTTAAATTATTTTGCATCTATACTTTTGTGTTCGGAATTGATTTCGGGTGTTTATGGATTCTGGAAAAGAGCTGGAAAATATCGTTCTTCGCTGCAAAAGTGGTGACAGGGAGGCATTCGAGGAGCTTTTCGATTTATATCAGCCGCGGCTGAAATATTACATAAGGCGATTAGACAACTCAAGTGCTGAGACAGAAGATATTCTGCAGGATATCTGGATAACGGTTTTTCGCAAGATACGTAAGCTCAAAGACAATAACTCTTTCCCCGTCTGGCTATACCGTATCGCGCGAAATAAAGTTTTCGGCAGGTTCCGACGCAGCGAGAAATTTATCGAGTTACCGGAAGAGAAAGAACACCGGCAATATAGTGACGAAGATAACGAATTTTCTGCCGAAGATGCAGAACGATTGCACAAGGCCCTGAATAAAATCCAGCCGTATCACAGGGAAGTCCTGACGCTCTCTTTCATCGAGCAGATGTCTTACCAGGCAATAGCGGACGTCGTCGGATGCAGTATCGGCACAGTCAGGTCACGAATATTTTACGCAAAGCAATCTCTTCGAAAAGAAATGGAGAGACAGAATGGACAACTATAAAAAATTATCTCAAGAACTCTTAAAAACAGACGGCATAGACCACGCGAGAATCTCGGATACCGAACGAGCTATGTTTAAGGCAATGCTTGATAAAGAAATGAAACATCATAGTCGACTCTCCTGGGGTGTTGTAGGCTTCATATGGATTTTTGTCTTAACTATGCTTGGAGTGTGTATGTCCGAGCGAATACTTGAAATTCTGCATATTCCATTTATTGTTGCATGGGCGGTTTTGATCATAGGAGTGTATGTTGCTCTTTTTCTTTTATGGCCTAAACATTACAAACAGATTAAAGAAGGTGGCAAAAGAGTTCAAAGGCTTCATTTTCTGGTTCATGGCAAATACAGGGGCTTTCCACTTGTCGGCAAAAAAAATGGTAAGAGATATATCGACTGGATAAGTATTATATTACTTGCCGTGGCCCTATGGATGTTTATGGCTTTAGCAGGTGCTGGATTTCATTATCTGCTCTCCAGACGCTGGATATTTTCAGGATCTATACCATTTTTTCATATTTTCCTCTATATGATTATGAGCATGACATTTATGACAAGCATGTTATATCGAGAATTAAAAGCGCCGCTGGAAGAATTAACAGAAATAAAAACAGAGAACTACACTTGCAGCAGGAGAAAATTTTCAATAATAACAGCTGCGGTGATAATTATAGCTGTGCTTATCGGTATACATTATTCAGGTGGTTCAATTGACGGAGCCTCAGCCGCATTTGCCAGGATGACTGAGGCGATTAGGGCAGTACCGTGGATGCATGTGAAAGCCCAAATTGATGCTCCACAGCGTAAAGGTCAGGTGGATGAATGGATCTGTTTTGACAAGTCGATTGAGATAACAAAACAGGTAGATGGCTCAATAACATACCGCGACCAGGGGCAAGATACTATGTATGTGTACGATCCTGTCAATAATACAGTGACAATTTCATCGCTAAGTGATGAATATGCTATGCCAAGACGTATACCTATGCCCCAATCGCCGATGGAAAGCATAAATACTCTGATTGGGGCATTGGAAGAACAAGGCAGTGTACAATTGTCCATCTCTTATAATATGATAGATGAGCGGCCGGTTGAAGTTCTGCATGCCGTATGTACAATGCAACAAGATGAGACCGTGATGAATCAGGATATTACTATTAAGATCGATGCCAATACCAAGCTGCCTGTTTCACTGGATACTTCTGTCGTACAAGAAAATGGAGTTCAACTTGGTAATGCACACGTTGATTTTGATTACCCGGCTGAAGGACCCAAGGATATTTTTAGCCTCGGAATTCCCGATAATGTTGTAGTGGTTGATCGCAGGTCACAGCCGGGCATTGAATCAGAAACAGATATCAATTATCAATTTACTAAAAACCCGGAAAATCCTGAACAAGAAATGTTGATGTTATATGGCGGGATTAGTATCGATTTAGTTAAGATACCCGAAGGGCAGTTTATGATGGGAAGCTCCGAAGATGAGATTGGTTATCCGGCACGCCTATTGGAAAGTTATCAAAGATCCAGTCAAGAGCGAGTCAGAAAATTGAAACATCCTTCCAATGAAGATCCTCAGCATTTAGTTAAAATTAAACGGGGATTTTATATGTCAAAATATGAGATTACCTGTGCTCAGTTCCGTAAATTTCGTCCAGAGTTTAGAAAATCGCCGTGCCATGTCGGGTCTCTGAACGGAAGAAAAACAATAATAACCATGGATCTGGATGATCAACCGGCATGTGTTAGTTTGAATGATGCCCTGGAATTCTGCAAATGGCTTTGTGAAAAAACAGGCCTAAATGTCAGGCTTGCATCCGAGGCCGAATGGGAATATGCCTGCCGCGGGGGGACACAATCCCGCTTTTATTGGGGCGATTCCGAGGAGGAGGCATGTAAATACGCAAACCTGGCGGATATATCTTATGAAAATGCATTACCCGGCAGTGCATATACACTCAATACAGATGACGGCAATATTGGCCTTGCTCCAGTAGGACAATATTTGCCTAATAAATTTGGACTTTATGATATGATTGGTAATGCCTCTGAATGGGTCTATGGAATATATTCCGAAAACGCTGATAGTATTGATCCTGATAATAAATGTTTCGATGAAAGTAATGAAGACAATCAACAGCAGTATTGCAGAGGCGGTAGTTGGCAGGCAGATATAATCAATTCGCGATGTGCATCGCGCGGGAGTATTTCACAAGACAGCATATCTAACACGTCAAGTTCTTACATTGGCTTTAGAATTTTAATTGACGAGCCATAATTGATATTTTGTATAAAGACAATATGGTTGTTTCATGTTCTGAATGCTCGCACAAGTTTTGAGAATTCATTGCCGCGTTGCTCGTAGTTCTCGAACATGTCGTAGCTGGCGCAGGCGGGACTTAGCAGGACGACATCGCCGGGCCTTGCGAGTTTATTTGCCAGTTTTACGGCGTCGGTTAAAGAATTGACGAGCTCAATTTTTGTCGCTCGTGACTCGTGGCTCGTTTCTCGAGTTTTGAGATTGCTTCGTCGCGTTGCTCCTCGCAATGACATTTGGGCGTTTTTGATTGCCTCGGCGATTTTGAGAGCGGTCTGGCCTATCAGGATGGCAGCCTTTGCCTTTTGGGCGATTTTTTTGCCGAATTCATCGAAGGGAAGTTTCTTGTCATATCCACCGGCAATAAGAATTATTGGTCGCTCGAATGCCTCTAAAGCAGTGATGGCGCCATCCGGCGTAGTCGCCTTCGAATCGTTGTACCAGCGGACATCGTTGATCTCTTGTACCAGTTCGAGTCGATGCGATAGTGCCTTAAATTCCGGCAGAGATTTTTTTATGCTTTTATCATCAACACCAAAATTTTTAACGATGGCCAATGCAGCGGTGAGATTCGAAAGATTGGCCCGACCGGGCAGTTTGTAACAGTCGCGAATATCTTCGGTGACATCATCGGCGGTAAATTTAATACAGATTCGACCCGGCTCATTTTTATATTTATCAAACCATTGGGCAGCGATTTTGTCTTCGGCGTTGAAGATTGAAATTGCGGGACTATTTTCATCCGGTTTTTGAAATATGAAGATGTTTTCCTTTGCGGCACAATATTTTTCAAACGTGCCGTAACGGTCAAGATGGTTCGGAGTCAGGTTCGTGAGCAACGCGACATTAGGAGCTTTATGAATCTCTGCTAATTGCTCAAGTTGGAAACTCGACAGTTCAAGAACAACCAAATCATCGGGATTAATTTGGTCCAATATAGTGAGAAGCGGCTGGTTACCGATATTTCCCCCCAACCAGATATGTACATCCCTCATCTCTCGTGCCTCGTCTCTCGTGCCTCGTAACAAATGTGCGGTCAGGGCGGTGGTTGTGCTTTTGCCGTTGGCGCCGGTGATGCCGATGATTTGTGTCGGACACAATTCGAAGAATAGGTTTATCTGGGATGTGACAAACCGGCCGGCCCGGCGGGCGATTTCAAGAAATTTATTATTTCCGGGAACGGCTGGATTAGCTATTACTATGTCGGCTTTCTCGAAATCATCCGGGCTGTGTGAGCCGAGGTGAAATTCTATGCCGGGATATTTTTTGGTTTTTTCTATCGAATTGCCGAGTTGCTCTCGGGTTGCCAGATCGGTAACTATGACTTTTGCCCCGGCGTTTGAGGCAAATTCGGCGGCATCAACTCCACCGCCAAATCGGCCGAGGCCCATTATCAAGACTGTTTTGCCGTCAAAATCGTATCTTGGATATGGCATTTATTTAGGATTTTCGAACCAATCTTGCAGCTTTTTAACGCCGTATCAGTCGGCTTTTTCAAGTATTTTTTCAAGCTCAGTTTTAATATCGAGATCAAAGCCTGCAGTGCGGAGAATTCCTTTTTTATCGATAATAATAGAGCATGGTACTTTCTGATTTAAGACGTAAATATTTTTCATCGGATCGAGCCATCCGTGGCGCAGTTGCTTCCAGCCGGATTCATCGACGGCCTGTTCCCAGACGGCCCGGTCATAATCTATACTTAGCTCGATGAAAACAATATCACTTTGTTCGGAGAATTGTTCGGCCAGTGTATTCATCTCGGCGGTCCTTTTCTTACAGGAGTCACTCCATGTCGCCCAGAAATCCACGACGACGGTTTTTCCCATGAAATTGGAGAGTGTGCCTTCGCCTTCGCCCTCGTCCTTGAAGTCTATAACGAGGTTTTGCATGGGTTCCCCGAAAATGAGCGGCAACGTATCCTGGCCAAGCAGAATATCTACGGATATGGTGGTTCCTTCGGTCAGGGATTCGTTGAGCAGAAGGACGCTTGTATATTTGTAGTTTAATGTGGCATTAATGTTCGGGCGAACTCCGACGAACTCGAATTTTCCGTTAGGGTCCGTTGTGCAGTTCGGATAGTATAAATGCATCATCGGATCACTGAGGTTATTTTCGTACGGAATAAGTTTTACTATTTGATTGGCAAACGGCTTTTTATCGATATCGTAAAGTGTGCCCCGAATTGTCACGTCAGTTTCTTCTACTTTGGTATCGATCTCCGGATAGATTATCTCATACTTGTTAGATGTTCCGGATTTTACTTCAATTTCTCTTCTGTCGAATAAAAACGGGATTCTCGCATCCAGTAATTTTTCGGCATTATGAGTATATGCCGAGAGTCGATAGGTTCCAGCGGCCAATCCTTCTATTTTTATCACTCGAGGCTCATCGATTCTTTCGTTAACACCCCAGGATAAATAAGTTTCATTGCCGTCACTAATGGTTCTGATGGGAAAAATGAACTGAGCGGGAAACGCCTTAATATCTTCCGGGGGTGTGCTGACGACGTATTCAACTGTTGCAGGCATTCCGGGAGAGAATTCCACTTCTATGTCTTTTGCGGCCTTAAAAGGTTCCGAACAATAACCGAAGAGTTTTTTATCCTCTACGATCCAGCCTATCACATAGGTATCTCCGAGTATAAGAGGGCCTATCCATGTATTTTCGTCGATTTGCTTGATGTCGTAGGATATTCCCAGCCTTTCGAATAAAGCATGAGACGCACTGTGCGCAGGGACAATCTTCGGTGTTCCGGGCAGAGTTTTGCCGACAAGTTTATATGATGCTAAAGTCATCCTGTTAGGATCTATGTGAAAGTCAAATGCATCCTGCGTTATAGACGGACTTTTCGGTTTCTGTGAACAACCGAATGAGATGACACAAATACAGATGAGAAAGAAAGTAATTCTCACATTCATTCTGTCGATACCTCCAGATAATTATCAAAACAACAGCCTGTTATAGAAAATCTTCAAAGATATATTCACGGTCTTCTATTGTATGTAAAGCAATATTATAAAAAGTTTAATGGAATAAGCCAATAAAAAAGTCTTTAGCACTTGCTTCGTTTCCATTTGCGTTTGAAAATATGATTTTGGGACTGAGTTAAGATGTCGGTTTCAAGCCCTGATACAGGTTTACGATACCGAATGTCAGCGGATTTGAGCGGATATGCAGGAAACCAGCATCTTCCATAAGGGATGTGAAATCCGTCCGGACAAAATTTATAATACTTGTTTTGAGATATTCATAAGCATGTTTGTCCCCGGATAACAGTCGGCCTGTAAACGGCAGGAAGCGGCGTAAGTATAATAAGTAAACGGTTTTGAGAAACGGATTGGCAGGCATTGAAAACTCCAGTATCAATACCTTTCCGCCCGGTCGCAGGAGACGATGGATTTCTTTGAGTGTCTTATATATGTCCGGTGTGTTTCTTATCCCGAAGCCCATTGTGACAAGGTCGAAAGTTTGATCCGCTAACGAATTGTTTGTTGCCTCGGCGTGAACCAGATTAACACGATCGGTGAATCCGTGTCTTTTTATTTTTTTGCGGCAAAGAGCCAGCATATTTTCGGAGATATCCAGACCGACGGACTCGGTGATTTTGGGATTTCTGCGAAGCACCGAGATCAATATATCGCCTGTTCCTGTTGCCAGGTCGAGCACTTTCAGTTTGGTTTCATTATCCACACAATCGGCAAGTTTACGCCGCCAGAAAAAATCCTGTCCGAAGGATAATATGTGATTCAGAGTCTCGTAAGTGGGTGCGATCCGGTCGAACATGCAGCCGATTGATTTTGTATCGTAACCTGCCGACTTTGTTGGTGCGGATTCTGTGTCGGTCATATTCGCCTGATGTTCACCTTGTTTTTCGGAAGATTATAGAATATAAATGCTGCCAATTAGCTTTAGAGTTTGGTCTGCATCGCAGTTGCTAAATCAATCTTCGCATCTATCACCGACTGTTCGATACATCTTTTCCAGTCATCACCGAACTGCTCTTTGTACTTCGGTTTTTCGTACGCATAGATTATCGAACGAGATGCGTTAATTAAAGCACCCGTGCCGTCAGGTTTGCAGAACCTTAAGCAGTCCGCTGCGGAGGCTCCCTGAGAGCCGTAGCCCGGCACAAGAAACCATACTTTATCGTAGTTACGACGGAGCTGACTTGTTATCTCAGGGGCGGTACCACCGACGACCATACCGACGTTGCTGTAGCCGTTCTTTCCGATTCGCTCGGGCTGGTTTGCAATTTGACCGACGATATCCGCAATTCTTTCATATATCCTCTTGCCATCGGCGTCAACGATGTCCTGTATGTCTGCTGCAGAAGGATTACTGGTTCTAACCAGTACGAATACACCTTTGCCCTGCTGGTTGGCTACGTCTGCAAAGGGTTCGATCCCGTCTGCCCCGGTGTAGCCGTTTATTGTTATGGCATCCGGAGCGAGCGTATCTTCGAGACCGACTAATTCGGGATTTTGCAGATGAGCAGCGGCGTAAGTTTCGGCAGTATGCCCTATGTCACCTCGCTTGACGTCACCGATTATCTCCAGACCGAGATCTTCCGCTTCGGAGATTAAGGCATAGTATGTTTCCAAGCCTTCCCAGAGATATTTCTCAAAAAATGCGATATTTATTTTTACCGCCGGTACCATCGGGGCGACAATTCGCATAACCTGCGTACAGAAATCGAAGATTGCATCAACCGCGGCATCGGCGTCAAATTCATCGTTCATTTGGCGATGGCTTCTTATTATAGCGGGCAGTCTGTTGTAAACCGGGTCTAATCCGACCACCAGAGGAGTTTTTTTGGTTTTTACTGCATCACAAAGACGATCGGCAAAATGGTCTGCCATATTCAAATTCCTTAATGTTAAAAAAAACTGTTTTTTACTTAACGACCAAGCTACTATAATCTCGTATATGATATTGGGCAAGAGAGAAATGCAAACTATGGAAACAGATTTGAAAAATCACGGGAAAACGAGAAAGAAAAGACTGGTTCGCTGGCTTTTTATCGATCTTATAGTAACAATTGTCGTTATTAGCCTGCTAATATATAGGCCCGGTCGTTATAAGCCGGTTGATTCTTTTTCACAGGACTACGAAGATGGGCAGGTAAGTACATATCTGACCCATCAATTATCACCCCAGGTTTATAATGGCACTCAGCGGGGCGAACCGTTTGATATTATCATTACCCAGGAAGGGATTAATGATATTATTTCTCATGTGAATTGGCCGATCCAGTCCGAAGGTATTATGCTTTATGCGCCGGCGGCTCTTTTTGTTCCCGGCGCTGTTGTTCTGATGGGGACGGCAGATGTTAAAGGGGTGGAATTGGTTGTTACTATTGAGTTAGAGCCGAAGATTGATGAGGATGGTCTGATTAATTTACATGTTGCGAAGGTAAAAGTTGGAGCTGTAAATATTACACCTGTTGCCAAGCCAATGGCAAAAAAAATGTACACCGAGAGGCTTGCTGCTAGTAATGTTGATACGAAAGCATTACAGACGAAAATTGCTGCATCGTTGCTAAATAATGAGGCTTTTGAGCCGGTTTTTACAATAGATGGTAAAAAAGTACGAGTGGAGAGTGTGGTTGTCGGTCAACGTGAATTGAAAGCACGTCTTGTCCCCGATTCTGCACGCAGATAGATTTTGAGATAACGGTCCAGGTTATCGGCCGGACTTTTATAGCAGAAAACAAGGCTCCTTTTGCCTGTCCGCAAATATTCACATAAACAGCTTAAAAGGCAACCATGTCGGCCGAAAAATCCGAATAATTTGGATTATCTTTGAAAAACAGCTTAAGAGTTAATTAAATATACAAATAGTACTGCAAAAGGGATTTTTGTGCCGAAAAAGCCTTTTTATTAGGACTATGGTGTTTCTGAGCTGATTCCAGTTCGTATTATGAGCCTATTAGGTTAAAAATCATATAAAAACAATAAAAAAATTATTGCTCTTAACAGATTTGACGATTAATATAATAAATTCGTCTGTAAGGATTTATAATAAGAGCTACCAGATTAGAATTGTATGAATAGGTGTTTGCAATGCTCATTACAGGATTAACTGGCCGTGCAAGGTAAACGAAAAATGGATGTTTGCAACTACGCTCTTGCGCGAATGGTGGCTTATAGATATGTGTTTTTACTTCAATGGCAGGCAGCGAATGAGGTTTTATTACCGGATCCGTATATTACGGTATCGACTGTTAAACGGATTCCTAAATCGGAGGCAGATGATGTAGTGTACTAAACGACTACAACCTCTATTCGTTTTGATCTGTCGGGGATTTTTTTATCGGCTCCCTGTTGAAGTGGAAACCTGGAAGGTTTCCTTTTTTTTATTAGAAACCGATTTTTGATTTTACTTGGGTTCAATCGGAAAGAGATAAAAACGATGAATCAGGAATTGCTAAGAATCGTAGAGAATATCGCCCGCGATAAGAATATCGATAAGGAACTAATATTTTTAGATCTCGAAGAAGCTATGGTATCGGCGGCAAGAAAGCATTTCGGCGAGCCTGATATTGATGTTGTAGTTAATATTGACCGCAGCACCGGTCAGATCGTTGCATTCAAGGATAATGTTCAAATCGATATTAAGCAGCTCGGGAGAATTCCGGCTCAGACGGCCAAACAGGTTATTATCCAGAAAATTCGAGCCGGCGAGAGAGACAGTATATATGCCGAGTTTATCCAGCGAAAAGGAGAAATTATAAGCGGCACAGTCGTGCGATACGAAAGCGGTACGGTGATTGTTAACCTGGATCGCTGGACCGAAGGTTTTATGCCGAAAGGCGAACAGATTATGGGCCAGACACATCGGGCCGGAGAGAGAATCAGGTGTCTTATTCTCGATGTTAAAGAAAGCTCCAACCAGGTGAAAATTATTTTATCCCGGACACATCCCGATTTTATTCGTCGGCTTTTCGAACTGGAAGTGCCGGAGATTAACGAGAAGATTATCGAAATTCGGGCTTTGGCACGTGAAGCCGGATACAGGACCAAGGTTGCGGTGGTCTCATTGGATGATAAAGTTGATCCCGTCGGCGCCTGTGTCGGCGTCCGGGGCAGCAGGATTAAAAATATAGTCGATGAGCTTGGCGGAGAAAAGATCGATATTGTCAGATGGAACGAGTCGTCTCAGGTGCTTGTTTCGAACGCGTTAATGCCCGCCAAAGTAAGTGAGATTGCTCTGTGTTTCGAGCTTGGAAGGGCAACTGTTGTAGTAGATGAGGATCAACTCAGTCTGGCAATCGGAAAACACGGTCAGAATGTTCGATTGGCGGCCAGGTTGACCGGCTGGGACATCGACATACTCACACCCGATGAATACAATCTGGGCATCGAGCGGCTGACGAATTGTATTAAGACAATCGAAGAAGTTGATGATACTATTATCGATAAGCTTATCGCACTTGGTGTGATCTCCGTTCCCGATCTTGATGATGTCGGTGTTGAGCCGTTAATTAATGAATTAAGGATAAATGCCAGTGTGGCTGAGAAGCTCATTGGAGCGGCGTCTGAGGAAACAAAACGCCTGGCTGACGAATCCAAACAGAACGAGGCGGAGAAACAATTGGCTCAACAAACAAAAACCACTGACAATGAATGAGCGTTTTATGGATATTCGAGGATTTGAATAGTTATTATCACATAATGGGAATTCGTAGTAATGTCTAAGTTGGATTATTTGGAATTAAAAAATAAATTTGATGGGAGAATTGTTTGGCTACAACAAGAGTTTACATTTTAGCCAAGGAACTCGGCGTTAAAAGCTCTGCTATCGTCAAGAAATGTCAGGATGAAGATCTTGATATAAAGAACCACATGTCGGTCATATCGGCTGGTTTGGCGGCAACCATCAAGGAATGGTTTAGCGAGGGGGAGAATGTAACCACCGTCGAGACGTCCGATAAGGTGGACCTGGAAAAAGTCCGGGTCAAGAAGAAGAAAAAGATAACGGCAAAAAAGTCACCAACCAGGAAGACCAGGGCAAAAAAGTCTGAAACGGTGGAACCTGAGGCAGAGCCTACGGTTGAAGACGACGATGAAACAACCTCCGTAGCTGTAATACCTGAAAGTGACCAGGGGCAAAAAGCCGCGGCAGTATCTCCCGAAGAGCAGCAGGACGAAGAACCTCTGCCGCCTGAGCCTGAACCGATCGTGCCTGCAGGGCCGATTCTTGAAAAACCGGAACCTGCTCGGCTAAGCGGACCACGGGTCGTCCGGGTCGAAGCTCCCGAGCCGGTGGTGCGTCGAAAACCAAAGCCCCGTTCGAGACCCAGATACGATGCACCGGTTACAGAACCTTTGATGTACAGCCAGAAAGAGGATAAAGACTATTCATCGAGTTCACATAAAGACAAGAAACCATCGACAAAACGGCATAAAGAGGTGGGATTCGGCAGAAAACGGGATGAATCGAACCCGGATTTACTAAGGAAATCCAAGGTAAGCAGCAAATGGCGACAAAGAGATATTGATGAAAGGCGAGCCAGACTTGATGCTGCCGGCGGTGAGGGGCTGCGGTCACGACCGGTGCGTAAGATCGCCGCAAAAAGTAAATTGAAAGTCGGTGCACCGGTCAGACCTGCAAAAGCTATTGTGAACGAACCAATTACAGTGAAGGATTTATCGGCAGCTCTGGGAGTCAAATCAACAGAGATTATAACAAAGCTTATGCAACAGGATGTTATCGCTACGGCCAATCAAGTCATAAGTAATGAAGTTGCGGAGCTTGTTGCTCTGGAGTTCGATACGGAGCTGATCGTAGAACATAAAAACACGCTGGAAGAAGAGATACAGGCTGAATTTGAGCAGCGAGAGCGTAAAAAACTTGAGAAACGCGGGGTGGTTGCTGCAATGCTCGGACACGTTGACCACGGCAAAACAAGTTTGCTTGATAAAATCAGGTCAACACATATTGCCGCCAGTGAAGCCGGGGGCATTACGCAGCATGTAGGAGCATCCGAGGTTATCTGGGATAATAAGAAAGTTACATTCCTTGATACTCCGGGGCACGAGGCTTTTACTGCGATGCGCGCCAGGGGTGCGAATATGACCGATGTTGTCGTATTGGTTGTTGCCGCAGATGACGGAGTAATGCCACAGACCATCGAAGCGATTGCACATAGCAAGGCGGCGGATGTGCCTATTATTGTGGCATTGAATAAAACAGATCTGCCCGGTTGCGATATTAATCGTATTTATGCCCAGTTGTCAGAGCAGGATCTGACACCTTCCGGATGGGGAGGTCAAACTGAAGTAGTCAAAACCAGCGCTGTTACTGGTGAGGGTATTGATGAATTACTCGAATCTCTTGACTATGTCGCGGAATTGCTCGAGCTCAAGGCAGATAATACGATCCCCGCGACAGGATGGGTCATTGAGGCACGTATGTCGGCGAAACGTGGTCCCACAGCTACTCTGTTAGTTAAGGAAGGCCGGTTGCAAAAAGGTGATATCGTATTGGCCGGAAGTGCTTTTGGCAGGATTAAAATGCTGAAAAACAGCTATGGTAAACCTATCAAAACAGCGACAAGTTCGATGCCGGTGGAAATAACCGGACTAAATGATATACCTCAGGCCGGCGATAAATTTTACTGTCTGGATGACATTAACAGGGCCAAGGACGCCGCCGAGGAAATACAAAGACAAAGCAGAGAGCTTTCCCTGGCTGAAAGAAGTCAGGTGACCCTGGATAATTTATTCAGCCAGATCGAAGCGGGAAAAACAGAAACATTGAATCTTATTATCCGTGCCGATGTGCAGGGTTCGGTAGATGTTTTAAGAAAGTACCTTACTGATTTAAGCACACCGGAAGTGAAAATTAATATTTTACATTCGGCTCCGGGAGGAATTACCGAGGGTGATGTCGTGCTGGCAGAGGCATCGAATGCGATAATTATCGGTTTTAATGTTGTCAGCGAGGAACATGCCTCCAAAACCGCGGAAGCCAAAGGAGTTGAGATAAGGCTATACAATGTTATCTATCGTATAACGGAAGATTTACGGAAATCTATGGTAGGTTTGCTCGAGCCCGAAGAACAGGAAAACAGTCTCGGAAGGGCTGTAGTCAGGGCTACGTTTAAGATCTCACGGATAGGTACGATAGCCGGTTCCTATGTCAGCAGCGGCCTTGTGAGTAAGAGTGCAAAAGCGCGGCTGATACGGGACAATATTGTGCTCAAAGACAATCTCAGTATTGAAACGCTTAAACATTTTAAGAATGATGCCCGTGAGGTTAAAGCGGGGCTGGAATGTGGAATTAAAGTGGCGGGATTCGACGATATTAAAATTGATGACGTTTTTGAATTTTATGAAGTTGTGAAAGTAGCCAGAACTCTGTGAGTGGGCTATTGAATATTATATGGGATTATTTCGAAGATTTTACACTCCACTAAAATGGCAACTCGAAGGCAGGAAAAAGTAGCACGCGTGGTTAAAGAAACGGTCAGTGATATTATTTCACATCATCTTAGCGATCCGCGTATCGAGGGATTTGTGAGTATAACGAGAGTCGAAATGGCGGCCGATTTACGTAATGCCGATGTTTATGTCAGTATTTTCGGTAAAGACCAGGCGAGCCAGAATAAGACTTTTACAGCGATAACGCATGCAAAGAATAGAATACAATCATTAGTGGCCGAGAGGATGCATAGCAAGTTCTGCCCGGTTCTGCATTTGTACATGGATGAAAAATTTAAAAAGACTCTTGAAACGCTCAAATTGATAGACCAGGCATCCGGTGATCAGAAAAAGAACATGTCGGATGATGTACCTGAATGAAAACAGTTGGTCGATTAACCGGTTATATGTTGGTTTTCTCATTCTTTTATGTTTGTTGATCCAAAGTAGAGGCTGATATGAAAAATAGTAAGGAGTATTCTAAAAGAATACAGAATTTATTCCGCACGCTCAAGCATAAGCGTTCGAAAGTACAGCAAGTAAGCTATGAAATGGTAACGGATTCCGTTGTTTATTCGATTATTAGTGAAAAGATGAGTGAGAAAGCAGCGGAAACAGCCGTCAAAAGATTCTCTGAATATTTTGTTGATTTGAATGATTTGCGTGTTTCGAGAATTGAAGAAATAGTCGAAGTGTTGGGTGAAAATACGCCGGTGGCCAAGGAAGTGGCTTCGAGAATAATCAGGGTGCTTCAGGCTATTTTCAATGATTATCATAAGGTCAGTCTTGAGGCATTGAAAAAACTCGGCAAACGCCCGGCTCGGCAGGTTCTTGAGAAGACCGACGGCACCACCAGTTTTATTGTTGATTATTGTATGCTGACATCGCTGAGGGGCCATGCGATACCGCTTACGGAGAATATGATTGCATATCTCAAGACAAATGATCTCGTAGATGGTGACGCCGATGAGCAGCAGATTTCAGGTTTTCTGGCCAAGCAAATTTCAGCGAAAAACGGGTACGAGTTTTATGCCCTTTTGCGTCATGAAAGCGAGAGACAAAAAATCACGGCGAAAACTAAATCCAGGACCTCGGCCAGAAAGACAACACAGACTAAAAAGAAGGCAAAAAAGTAAAAAAATTTTAGAAAAAAACTCAATGAAAAGAAATTAAAGTTTAATACAAAGAACTATGGCAGAACAAATATTACGATTAGGTATTCCAACAGGTAGTTTGAAAAAGGCTACGGTAGAGCTTTTCAAAAAAGCAGGTTTCAACATCGCTGATTCCGAAAGGAATTATGTGCCTCGTATTGATGACAACCAGCTAAGGTTGATATTGCTGCGGGCACAGGAAATGAGCAGGTATGTCGAAGACGGTGTTCTCGATGCCGGCATTACCGGTTATGACTGGATCATGGAGAACGGCTCGGACATAGTTGAAATATGCGAACTTGCGTACAGTAAGGCTACAAGCAAGCCTGCCAGATGGGTGTTGGCCGTGCCGGATGAATCCGGGATTAAAAAAGTGGAGGACCTGGCCAACGGGATCATCGCAACCGAGCTGGTAAATGTGACAAAAAAATTCTTCGCAGATAAAAAGATTAATGTAAAAGTAGAATTCAGTTGGGGAGCTACCGAGGTCAAAGCTCGTTTAGTGGATGCCATTGTTGAGCTTACTGAGACGGGCTCATCGCTGCAGGCGAATAATTTGCGTATAATAGATACGGTAATTAGCTCTACGACGAGGTTTATTGCAAATAAGGAGGCCTGGAATGATGAGTTCAAGCGGGAGAAAATTGAAAATCTTTCTATTTTGCTCAATGCCGCGATAGAAGCCCGCAGTAAAGTCGGATTGAAGATGAACATAAAGGACGAAGACCTTGATTCGATTCTAAAAATATTACCTTCTGAGAAAAGTCCGACAATTTCTTCTCTGGCGGATTCAGATTATGTGGCGATAGAGGTGATTATCGAAGGCAGCATCGAACGCTCATTAGTTCCGGCATTAAAACGTGCCGGCGCATCGGGTATCATAACCTATCCTCTCAATAAGGTCATCCACTGATAATACTTCCGGTACGGAGTACAGTTTTCTTGCTATCTGCGTTTAATACGATATACTTGTCCGGTGGTATTTGATTGCTGGAATTATTAATGGTTAAAAATATTGCCATATTGGGTTCGACGGGTTCTATCGGTAGAAATGCGCTCAAAGTCATTGATGCACTCGGAATCCAGTATAAAATTACCGCACTTAGTGCTCACAGCAGCACAGAACTCCTGGCTGAGCAGATCAGGCGGTACAAGCCTGAATTTGTAGCCGTTACACATCCTGATTATTACAAAGAATTTAGGGACTCAGTCGGAAATTCGGATATAAAGATATTAGCCGGACCGGACGGCTTGGTTGAAATTGCACAACTCGACGAGGTTGATATCGTCCTGGCTGCGGTTGTCGGCTCGGCGGGTTTGCCCGCGATTCTCGCCGCTGCCCGCAGCGGCAAGCAGCTTGCTATCGCGAATAAGGAGCCGCTCGTTATTGCAGGCCAGTTGCTTATGAAGGCCGCTAAGGAGAACGGCAGTACGATTTTACCGGTAGATAGTGAACATTCGGCTGTTTTTCAGGCTATGCAGTCCGGCAGTCGTGATGAAGTAAATAAAATCATCCTGACCGCTTCGGGAGGGCCTTTTAGACAAGCCACTGTCGAACAGATAAAGAACGTTTCTTTGGAACAAACCCTTTCGCATCCTGTCTGGAATATGGGGCCGAAAATCACCGTTGATTCAGCTACCATGATGAATAAGGCGTTCGAAGTTATCGAAGCTCACTGGCTTTTTGATATGCCGACGGAAAAAATTGAAGTTTTAATCCACCCCGAGTCGATAGTGCATTCACTTGTCGAATTTGTAGATGGTTCTGTAATTGCACAGCTTGGTGAGCCGGATATGTGTCTTCCGATTCAATATGCTTTGACATACCCCAAACGCGTTGCAGGGATTACCAAACCTCTTTGGCTTGATAAAATCGGCAGCCTTACGTTTGAGATGCCGAATGAACAGGTGTTTCGTTCGCTCGCATTGGGCTTTGAAGTCGCTCAAACCGGTGGTACGGCGGCGGTTGTTTTTAACGCTGCGAATGAAGCGGCCGTTGAGGAATTCTTGGCAGGAAGAATTAATTATGTTAGTATAATGGACCTGATTGAAGATTGTCTTGGTAAACATAGTGTTAAAACAAGCTTGTCACTCGAAGATATCTTTGAAGCGGATTCCTGGGCGAGAAGAGAAGTCGCCGGGAATATAAAACGTATGACACGAAGCGCGAGAGCGATATGAAATATACACGGAGCGAAATGGGATTGTCGAATGGCATATTTCGAGCGCGAAGGGATTTTTTTAGACTGCTTTCAATTTGATAAGATTTTTATTCTCAAGAGAGGTTGTTAAATGTCGAAGCTTAAGAACTTAAACGACAAGTATTTTCGTATAGGATTCTTTGTTGTTTTCCTGGCTGTGATTGTATCTCTGATTGTACGGTATTTCAGCGAGTTCGGTAATGTGCTGCTTGTTATGCTCGGATTTGGAGCCGTGATAATAGTGCATGAGTTCGGCCATTTCATAGTAGCTAAATTATCGAATATCAAAGTTGAGGCATTTTCGATTTTTATGCCGCCCATCCTGTTTGGTGTAAAAAGAACGGACAAAGGACTTCGATTCCGGATATTGCCGGAAATTTTTCCTAAAGAAGGTGACGAATCAGGCGAGGGTGCTATCAATTTCACGATTGGGAAAAAAGGCAGGTCGAGTGAAACGGAATATCGGGTTGGGCTTATTCCATTCGGAGGTTTTGTCAAAATGCTGGGCCAGGATGATATTGGCCCGAACAAGAGCAGTGACGATCCCCGCTCGTATGCGAATAAACCTGTTCTGATTCGTGCGGCTACGATAGCTGCCGGTGTAGTTTTTAATGTTGTTAGCGCCGTTATAATATTTATGATTACTTTTCTTATCGGGATAAGGTTACAGCCTGCTGTGGTTGGCGGCGTGGTCCCCGATTCTCCGGCGGCGCGTGCGGGTCTGAAGGCCGGAGATGAAATAATTGAAATAGCAGGGCAAAAAAATGATCTCGATTTTGCCAATATTAGTATTGCAGCGGCATTGTCCGACAAAGACGAACAAGTGCCGTTGAAAGTCAGACATCCTGACGGCACGGAGGAAGAGATTTCTCTTGTCGCTGAGCTGTTGCCGGACCAGCCGATGAAGCTTTTTGGTGTTATACCTGCAGCGAGTCTGACCGTAGCGGAACATCCGAAGGTAGATCCGAATGATTTGTTTGCTAAAACGGGTTTAATTTCCGGTGATAGAATTACATCCGTTAACGGCAGGGATATTCGCGGGCACTGGGAGTTGTTCGAAATTCTTCGCGATACTGTTGCGCCGGAGGTGATATTATCGGTAGAGCGGATGGGAAATGACGATCAAACAGAATTCGTTGATACGCCAATTCGATTGAATTACGGAGCTGTTAAGAACAAAGAGGGCTCTGATTATCAGCTGCATAGTATTTGTACTATGGTTCCTCGTTTGCGGATAACGGGTGTTTCCGGTGTGATTTATATGAATAGCGATGCAGAAGAAGCTCTTCAAATCGGCGATATTATTCTTGCAGCGGGCGATGTAAATAATCCTACTTATGATGAGTTTCGTGACATTACGATCGACTCTGAAGGCAAAGGCTTAACCATAAAGATTCTGCGCACTGACCAGAGCGACACAGAAATCATACGTGATGTTACGGTTCAACCCTGGCAGGAGCCGGAAAGCGAGAGGATTATTATAGGCATAAATCTTGCGCTCGATCTCGAACACGCTGTTGTTGCCGGTACTGTATCCGGCAAAGACGGACTCGAAGCGCTAGAAATACCCTCCGGGGCTAAAATCACAGCCGTCGACGGAGAAGCAGTCTCGAATTATTTCGATATAATCCGTGAGATTAAACGATATCCCGACCAGCGAATTACGCTTGATTGGCGCCTGGATGAGGAAACGGCCGGAAGTGTGGCGCTGGATTTAAGTGACCCGGCGAAGCTTATCGATATCCAAACCGATTTGTCAGAATTTAATATTATTCCTTTTGAGGATTTGGAGGTTATTTATCGAGCGGATGGCCCTATTGACGCTGTGGTTATGGGATACAGAAGAACTGTGATGTTCATTGCTCAGACTTATGTGACGCTTAACCGTCTTGTTCGGGGACTTGTTAGTCCTGAAAATCTCATGGGACCTGTAGGTATCATTAAGGTTAGCTATCGAATTGTATCCAAAAAGCCGTTGGTTTATTATGTGTATTTTCTCGGCCTTATAAGCGCTGTTATTGCTGTTTTTAATTTCCTGCCCCTGCCGCCTCTTGATGGAGGTTTGGTTGTACTGTTGTTGATCGAAAAGATTAAAGGTTCGGCGTTGAGTGAGCGGGTGCAGACAATCATAGCATACGCGGGCTGGGTTTTAATACTGGCGCTTTTTTTATATGTGACATTTAACGACATTTTTAGCAGGAATATTTAGCTCGGCTCGGGATGTTGAGCAGTAATTATAATAGCTTTATTCAGACCATAGAAAGGATTCGAACGTGTTGGATTTGCTTGAAAAAATATCTTCACAGCAGTATCACGGGGGTATATTCAGTATTCTTAAACAGCAGGACCGGCAGGTTTATGATTTTATTGTCAAAGAATACGAAAGGCAGCAGAACACGCTGCAGCTAATTGCGGCGGAAAACCTGTGTTCTCAGGCCGTATTGGCGGCTCTCGGCTCGGTCATTCAGAACAAAACCACCGAGGGATTCCCGGGCGCAAGGTTTCACGGCGGTTGTGAAGTTGTGGATGAAGTAGAGACGTTGGCTGTGGAAAGGGCCAAGGAAGCTTTTGGTGCACAATATGCCAATGTCCAGCCGCATTCGGGAACAAGCGCCAACCAGATTGTTCTTACTGCACTGCTTGAGAGAGACAATAAGATACTCAGTCTCGGCCTGGATCAGGGAGGGCATCTCTCTCATGGTGCAAATGTTTCGTTTAGCGGGAAATTCTTCGATGTAGAGAATTACTATGTTGACAGAGATACCTTTCTTTTAGATTACGATGCTATCGGCAATAAAGCCAAAGCCGTCAGGCCGAAGCTCATTATATGCGGCGCAACGGCATATTCCAGAACGATTGACTTTAAGAAATTCAGAGAAATTGCAGATAGTGTCGGTGCGTATCTTTTAGCGGATATTTCGCACATTGCCGCTCTGGTAATTGCCGGTGCTCATCCTTCTCCCGTCGATTATGCGCATTTTACAACTACGAGCACTTATAAACCGGGAGGTCCGCGAGGGGGGCTGATATTAATGGGCAGGGACTTTGACCGAACGATTAATGTTGCGGGAAAAGAAAGACTTTTATGGCGGCATATTGAAAAGACAACGTTTCCGGGGGTACAGGGGACACCTTATTTGAATAATATTGCGGCCAAGGCGATTTTTTTCAAAGAAATACTTTCCGAAGAATACAAAAACAGGCAATTCAAGATTATTGAAAATGCCGAAAGACTTGCAAATAACCTTGTTGATGCAGGCTATGATGTATTAACCGGAGGAACGGACAACCACATGATTCTAATAAATGTCAGTCATCTGCGTCCGGGGTTGACGGGTTTTATAGCACAGAAGTGTCTCGAAGATTGCGGCATTATTATTAATATGAACAGATTGCCGTACGATGAAAACAGCATTGGCCTGACCAGCGGTATCCGATTGGGTACGCCTATTGTCACGAAAAAAGGTATGGGAACGATAGAAATGGACAGAATATCAGTGCTGATAGATTCGGTCTTGAAATCTGTGAAAGTGATTTCAGGTCGTGAATATGAGTTGAAAAAGTCTTTCAGGGACAATATCAAAAACAAAGTGACACAATTATGCAACAGGTTCTCCTGCAATAAAAAAGTGCAGGATTTACCAAGCGAATCCACAAACGCTGCGGCTAAAAAATTATGCAGCTTTTAATTTCAGTCATTTCATATCCTGAAAACGTCGGTACCAAATCTGACTCAAATGAAATCCTCGAATTAAATGTCACCATACGAAGATAGTCTTTCCTGATGTGATGCGAATCGCAGGTGTTTTTGTTATTAACCCTTTTTTTATCGGAACTAATGCTCTGCAGAATAAAAGCCCCCCGGATGGTATCGAGTCGGAGAACCTGCAGTAAAATCGGGTCATTTTTTAAAGGGGAATTATGTGTAAGACCGATATATCGAACATTAAAATTTTTATATCCTTCTTGCGATTAATTTGGAAATAACTGTGACTTTTTTAGAATGAAATAAAAGTGAATTTAGCTCCGCAAAACGGCTTCTTCAAACATCACATTATCTGATTACTAACCTTTAAGGACAATGATCATGGAATTATCAATCATAAATAAACGTGTTCATTTGTTTATCTATATGCTTTTTATTTTGTTGCTCACAAATACATCTATTGCAGAGGATGTAAATGATGTTGGACAGCGGGACCTTTTCGACATGTCACTTACAGAACTTATGGCCATTGATGTTAAAATTCCGGCGACCATAACAGAGAAAAATCCGCTGAAAATTCCCGCCAGCGTTACGACCATTACTGCAGAAGATATTGAATTGACCCCGGCGCGCAATCTTTTGGATTTACTGGAGATTTATGTGCCGGGAGCCTTCTATGAGGTGCACGTTGCGGGTTTTCAGCCGGGGATTCGTGGCATCATTGCGGATCGGCCCTATAAATTCCTGGTCAATATCAATGGCATCAATATCAACATCAAGGCTATATATGGAGCCCAGTTGGAACTCGTAAACTGGGATCTGGATGATATTGAAAAGATTGAAATCATTCGTGGACCTGGTTCGGTGACCTATGGCCCCGGTGCCATCGGCGGGGTCATTAACATCACAACCAAAAGGCCTAAAGAGGATATGGTCACTTGGAAAGCAAAATACTGGGACGAATACGATAGCATTGTCAATAACATATCATTTAGCCATTTAGGTGAGTCAGCAGAAGTGTACGGTTTTCTCAGTGTTGTTGGTACACAAGGACATAAGCCGGACATATATGAAGTAACAAGTACCGGGGGCAGATACAAGCCTCATCCGGCCGACTACCTTGCGGATTACCATGGCCAACCCCAGGTGAAAGCCCATGTGGATGCCCATTTCAAAAACAATTGGCGTTTTTGGGCCCGCTATAACGCGGCCAACTCTATGCGATGGTATGACAAGTATGAAGTGAGCCCGGGAAACTGGCAAAACTTCCGTGCGATACGCTTCCGTTATTTTCAAACGGCCTTGGAGAACTTTCGCCCTCTCAGCGACGCGTGGTCGTTAAAACAGCTCTATGGATTGGGTTCCATAGAAACACATATTGTAGAAAGATATTCTACTAGTCTTGCGGATAATGATCCGGAGAGTCTACTTAACAGTTCTATGTGGTCTGAAAATAGGGCCTTTGCACGGCTTATGTTTCAGTATGAAGAAGAGACCAGTCCTATCAAGGCGGCCGTGGGTGCTGAGATTAGTTATGACATGATCCGCCCGGAGTGGGGAGATTCGGCAGACACCGGTCTTCGTATTGGTGGTATCATTAGTGGCCCAGGCTCGGAAGCCTATGGTACTGGCACATACCAAGTGAATGAGAGTTCGGCTGACTACCACCCGGAAGGCTCGGGATGGGAGACCTATATTATGAGTCCGATGGCCGAATTGAACTGGACTTTGAATGATCGGGATACCCTGCTGTTTTCCGGCCGAGCCGATAAACATTCGTACACGAATTGGATGTTTTCACCCCGAGCCGCCTGGATTCGTCAATTCAACCAGGATACCTTCTTCAAGCTGATCGGTCAACGTTCCGTACGCATGAACGCGCAGGAAGAACTATTCTTTAATCATGCGAATAATCAGAAGAATAAACCGGAGGTACTCCATGCGGTGGAGGCAATTTATAACACAAAGACCGGTCCCCATTTATCCTGGATGGGATCGGTGTTTTGGAATCATCTGGAGGCGATTGCTTTTAACGGTGGTCAGATCCGAACGACACCGGTGGGGACGCTCCAATCTGCCGGCCTGGAATTGGAGAGTAAATACCAAAAGGACGATCTGACCGTTGGGCTGAATCATTCGTATGTCCAACAGATTGACTATGATGCGGATCCCGTGGATCCCGCGGATCCCACCTACAAATATTCCGGAATCAGTTTTTCCGATTACTACCGTGTGGCTAGAGATGATCCGAATGTCATTATTACCTCCAATGGCAACAATATCGCCAACTGGCCCAATCATGCCACCAAGTTCTATCTCAACAAACGGTTTCACGATGGGCGATACACATTCCATGTCGATCTGGTGACCTTCTGGGGATTTGAAGGGGAAAAGGATGGCCTGGATGCCCTGGAGGCCGCGGGTGGTGACTCGGCTTCGATCGCGGACGTGCGTAAGAAGGATGTCCATGAGATAAGGATGACTGCCAATCTGTCACTGGCCTGTAAGCTGGCGAAGACATCGACCTTGATCCTCTATCTGCAGAACATCCCGGTCATCGGCGATAACAAGCGCTATGGATATAATTCCGGTTATGTAGATAGCTACCCGAATAAGGTCATTTGGATCGAAGAGCCGATGGTTTTTGGTCTCTCCTACCTGCTGAAATTCTAAGCAATCCATCTGTGACTTTGTCTGCTTAAACCGGCAGGTCATATTTATACCGCCGCTTAAATTTTATGCGCGGCTAAATCATGCTTTCCGCAATGTGAAGAACAGAATTCTTCCCAATCACTTTTTCGTTGTAATCCCGGCGGAAAAACAGGTTCTCTCTCGCTTTGTGTTTATCCCGATCCATTGACCGGTGATAGGGCTCCTTTTGGAAGATTTTAGTTTGGTTAATATATCCAGGAAATGTGTGGGGAACACACTGGCATTGGCTGGGAAAAGTGGAACTAAAATGAGTTTAGTGCCGGTCGGGACACAGCATTTAATTACAGTCATTTCATATCCTGAAAACGTCGGTACCAAATCTGACTCGAATACAATCCAGTATATAAGAAAAAGTCACCGGATGAGATTTAGTCTTTTATAATGTGATGCAAATCGCAGGTATTTCTGTTATTAATCCTTTTTTTATCGGCACTAATGCTCTGCATAATAAAATGTCGCCGGATGATGTCAAGTCAGATAACATACATTAAAAAAACGGCCATTTGCTTAAGGTTGAGTAAGTCAAAGACCGATATACAACAGAGAAATATTTGTACTTCAGGCAGTGATCTTAGGAATTGCTAAAACTTTTTTAGAATGAAATGAAAGTAACTGTAGTTCAGAAAAAAACTTTTTCAAACAGCATATTATCTGATTACTAATCTTTAGGGACAAGTACTATGACATTTGAAATCATAAATGATCGTGTTCATATATTTGTTTATGTTCTTTTAATTTTATTGCTTGCAAATACAACCTTTGCAGGGGACGTTAATGATGTAGGACAACGGGACCTTTTCGATATGTCACTTGCCGAGCTGATGGCCCTGGAAGCTGATGTTCCAGCCACTCTCACGGAAAAAAATCCCCTAAAAACTCCTGCCAGTGTAACTACTATAACAGCCGAGGATATCGCGAGGACTCCGGCAAGAAACTTGCTGGATTTGATTGAAATTTATGTCCCCGGGGCTTTTTATATGAATCACAGTGCCGGGCAGCTTCCCGGTATTCGGGGCATTTTGGTTGACCGGCCTTATAAGTTTCTGGTCAATGTCAACGGGATTAATGTTAATATTAAGTCTGTATATGGGGCCCGTCTGGAATTGTTGAACTGGGAGCTTAATGATATCGATCGTATAGAAATAATTCGCGGTCCGGGTTCGGTGACCTACGGTCCGGGTGCTATCGGCGGCGTCATAAATATATATACCAAGAGGGGAAGCGAGGCTCCGGGAGTTGCGGTAGGCGGTCATTACTGGGATAAGTATAACAGCATCGGCAATTATATCAGCTACGGAAACAAAACGGATGAGGTGGATTTATTCACATATTTCAGCACAACACATACAACCGGACACTCGCCGGATTTGTATGGTGTTAATTCAAGCGGCACTTTCGGGTATCTGGGGCATCCCGGTGCCCCGACCTATCCGGCTCCGGCCGCCGAATATTTGTCGGATTATGATAATCAGCCGCAAATAAAGGCACATGTGGACATTCATTTTAAGAAGAACTGGCGCTTCTGGTCACGTTATGTAACTTCATCGCACGAACTGATCCAGGGCTCGGCACAGCAATTTCAAATTCCAGATACTAATGGTCCTTATGAGAGTTTCCGCCAGACAAGATATCGTTATTATCAGTTCGGATTGGTAAATAGAACACCCATCTGCGAAAGCTGGAATCTGAAATCAACTTTCGGCTTTAGTTCTATCGATGTGCACAACATCGAAAAATGGGATTCCGACCTTGTTGTTAATGACAGGGACAATCCTTTGAATATCGGTGGATTATGGTCTGAAAACGAATATTACACTCAGTTTATGTTCAATTACAAGCCGGAAGATGAAAAAATCAAAGCAGGTGCGGGCTTCGAGTTCAGCTATGATGTTATTGGCCCTGCATGGGGAAAAGGCGAGGATGACGGATTGCGTATCGGCTCCGGCATTATGAGCGGACCGGACTCGGTGTGGTATGGAACCAGTAAAGAAGGGACAAAGCAATATATGGAAGGCGAGGCGCAATATTTCCCCGTTGGCGATGGATGGAATACCCGCAGCTATGCTTTCCTGGGCGAATTGAACTACAAACATAATCCTAAAACTTCGACTCTTTGGTCCGCCCGTCTCGACAAACACTCATATACGAGCTATATGTTTTCTCCGCGGTTTGCCTTGATCCATGAATTAGATACGGATGAGTATCTGAAATTTATAGCACAGCGTTCGGTTCGTATGAATACGCAGGAAGAATTATATATGAGCCATAAACTGGGCGTAGACAATGATCCTGAAAAACTCGACAGCCTGGAGCTGATATATACGGACAAGCCTACAGAGCGGCTTACTTTCCAGAGTTCCGTGTTTTATAATCACAATGACGTGATTGCATGGGACTGGAGCCAGTACCGCAGTGCTCCCGTCGGAACTTTGGAAGCTATGGGGGTGGAAGTCGAAACGGCATATAAGAAAGACAATTGCCATTTCGGACTTAATCATTCCTACGTTAAGCAGCTCGACTGGGACCTGGATGATAACATTTTGGTATCCGGCATAAGTTACTCGGATTATTACAGAGATGCCGGCAGCGGTGTAATTATTACCTCGAAAGGCGACGATCTGAACAACTGGTCAAATCATACCACAAAGCTGTTCGGCAATATGGATTTTCTCGATGGAAAGCTGTCACTGCACGGTGACATGAGGGCTTTGTGGGGGTTCCAGGGTCGCAAGGACGGCCTGGACGCTCTCTTGGAAGCGGGCGGGAATGCAGCTTCAATAGCAGATATAAGTGACAGGGACACCTATGACCTCGAGATCGCGGCGAATTTTTCATTGACTTACAAGCTCGACAAATTGTCCACTTTGACCGTTTTTGTCCATAACGTCCCGGTTATTGGTGACAACAAGCGCTACTCGTACTCTTCCGGCTTTAAGAAAACAGCTCCCGATAAGGTCAGTTGGATCGAAGAGCCTACGGTCGTCGGTATCTCCTATCTGCTGAAATTCTAAGTTCTTTTCTGTCATTCTTAGCGCAAGGGCCTTTGGCCCTGAGCGAAACCGAAGGATAGAATTTTTCATTCTGATTTCTGGCTTCTGTCTCCCCTCGACTTCACTCGGGATAGGCCTGTCTTCTGCCGTTAGGAACTTGTCCCGGCATAGTCTCTGACGACGCCGGATTGGGTTTGTTTTTTCAAATTTGGTAGATTTGTAGAGAATGCTCTACATCTGTCGAATCCCATCAAGGCTAGCCTTGAGGTTAAATATGGAATGTTTATATTATGTTTTGCCTTGATTTCCCTCCATTTTATTAAGATATATCGTTTTCTGACCACTGACTACTATATGCTGTATTCAATTTGTTTCGTATTATACAAATAAATGCTGTTTTTACAATAAAAAATCCCATTTTTCGACTAAAAATGTCCATGACTTTTCCACGCTTTATGTTAAAATCTCCACCGATACGGATATAGGAGCACACGCTTAGACTGACGGAGATGATATCAGGTTTACCTTAACCGATGGTGTTACTGTGATACCTCTTGACGAATTAAAATAGGGACGTTTACCTATATTGAAGTTGACTGAAACTTAAAATTCGTTATTATTATATTCATGCCGAGGTTAGCAAGAATTATTATTCCGGGGATACCCCACCATATCACCCAACGCGGTAATAACAAACAGGATGTGTTCTTTGTTGACGACGACTGGATTGTTTTCCTGCGCTTGCTCAGGGAACAATCGCAAAAGTTCGAAGTGACAATCGACGGCTACTGCCTGATGACGAACCACATCCATATAATCGCCACTCCGGCCAAAAATGATTCACTCGCCAAAGCAATGGGACGGACGAATCTTCTTTATGCACAGTATATCAACTCGATGCACGAACGTGGCGGACATCTTTGGCAGAACCGTTATTTCTCATGTCCCCTGGGCCCGGATTATTTTTTTAGAGCCTTGTGTTACATCGAGCAGAATCCCGTCAGGGCGAAATTATGCAGATACCCCTGGACGTATCGATGGTCGAGCGCTAAGGCTCATATGGGGCAACCGGATGAATTTAGACTGATTAGTCAACATAGCTGGGACAAAAAGTCGTCGGGGATCGACTGGAAGCAGGTATTGACAGACAAGACAGAAAGTTCAGAAGCTGGCGTTTCGTTGGGCCTTTGTTGCAGAACAGGCAGGCCGTTAGGGACGGATAAATTTATAAGTAAATTGGAGGTTAGGCTGGGTAGAAGATTACGTCCTTTGCCCATCGGTCGCCCAAAGAAAAAACAACAAAACTCGAAAAGAAATTTAAGTAATAGGTAAACGTCCCAATCCTGTTCGGCACAAAGATTGCATTGTAACTTGAGTGGAGAGAAATACCCCAAAAATTTTTCGAATATTACCTATTTTAAACTTGCGCGATGTAGAGGCCAGTGATTAAATGCCTTTTATGAGCCGAAAAAGGCATAAAATAAAAGAACACGAGCTCCAGGGCTTCAAGTACTTCAAGGCAATAGCAGGAATGCTTGATGGCATCCACCATGCCGGATGTTTGCGTGACAAAGCCGGCAATCGCATACTGCATATGGATCAATACATGTCCCTGCTGCTTCTGTACATGTTCAATCCGATTTGCACATCACTTCGAGCAGTTCAGCAAGCAAGCGAACTCAAAAAAGTACAACGCAAGCTGGGTTGTGCACGTGCGTCACTTGGTAGTCTATCGGAGGCTTCAACCGTTTTTGACAGTGTATTAATGGAGGAAATCGTGCAGAATATAGGCTCTCAACTAAAACCTATATCCGGCAACGCCAAACTTGATGAAATTAATCCTATACTTACCGCCGTTGACGGTACGCTGATTAATGCTCTGCCAAAAATGACATGGGCTTTATGGAAAAAAGATATGATGGCAATTAAAGCCCATACTCACTTTGATATTCAAAAGCAGGTTCCTGTAAAAATAACAATCACAGACGGCAACGGCGATGAAAGACAAGTTCTGGCAGATAATCTTGAGTCCGGGCGTATTTATGTCAAAGACCGCGGTTATGCTTGTTTGGCATTGTTTCAGCAGGTATTAGATAACGACAGTTCTTTCGTTTGCAGGATCAGAGATAACTCTGTTTATGAATGTCTTGAAGAGTATGAATTGACTGATGATGCTAAAACAGCCGGAATTATTTTTGATAAAAAGGTAAAGCTTGGCAGTAATGGCAAAACGAAAGAACAGTTGTCTGTTCCGATTCGATTGATTGCGATTAAATGCACCCCTCATAAAAAGCGTTATAAAATAGGCAGAGGCGGCCCTGAACAGGGAGAAATGCTTCTTATAGCTACAGATATATTCGATATGGAAGCTGATGTTATTGCCTTGATATTTAAGCATCGCTGGGCGGTAGAGACCTTCTTTAACTTTTTTAAGCATGTTCTCGGATGTCGACATCTTTTGAGTTACAACCAAAACGGCATAGAATTACAGACCTATGCGGCCATTATTGCTTGTATGCTTATTTCTTTATGGACAGGTCGTAAGCCTACATTGCGGACGTATGAAATGCTATGCTGGTATTTTACGGGTATGGCCGACGAAGAGGAATTGCTGGCTCACATTGCCAGACTTCAAAAACAGGTTTGATTACTTAAGGCAGTTTTCTATGCTGATTGCTGCTGCGTTTTATGCTGCGCTGAAATAAGCTGCTGACCGCTTCGCTGTTCTATATGATACAAGTAAATGTATTAACCTCGCTTTTGAAACGAATATAGCAAAGTAAGTGCCGAACAGGATTG
>Ga0272441_10002583_pt1 | contig 36315 bp, 15 predicted proteins | sample SSMProp6N_FD_193582 | JGI IMG/M metagenome (GOLD analysis project Ga0272441, IMG submission 193582) | Marine sediment archaeal communities from Little Sippewissett salt marsh, Falmouth, MA, United States - SSM-Prop-6N | ecosystem: Environmental > Aquatic > Marine > Wetlands > Sediment ...
CAGCGCAGGAGCGACCCCGCAACAGACGCCTGGACCGATGTCGCAGACTATGCCGATCTCACCGCGACCGCCGCGCAGAGCGTCACCTATACGGTGCCCGACCCCAGCACGCCGGCGCAATACCGGGTCAAGGTCTGGCTGGAGTGAAGGAGTGCCGGGCTGATGCCCGGCACCCTTCACCCCCTTCCCTTCGGTCGGGAGGCGAACCTTGGTGAGCCGCTGGGTTGCCTCCGCCGGGGCAGGTATCTTCCCCATCCGTGTGCATCCGTGCCATCCGTGGTTTGCCCCCCGTAGAAAACCTCCACAAAGATGTCACACCCGGCTAGAATGCGGGCAAGTTGCTTATTGTTGGAGGGGAAACCCCGTGAAAGACACCGAAAAACTCCGAAATCTGGCAGTACAAGCGGCAAGCGGCGACCTAGACGCTGCCGAAGAGCTGTTCCGCACGCTGCACGGGTACCTGGCGAGTTTTCTGTTCCTGCAGGGCATCCCCAGATCGGATATCGAGGACGTGGCGCAGCAGGCCGCGATCGAGGTCTACCGGTACCTGCCTCGGTATGACAGCAAACGGCCGTTCCTGCCCTGGATGCGCACGATCGCCGCGCGCACGGCAGGCAAGCACTGGCGCAGCCATGCGCGCCGGCACGCGCGAATCGACCGGTTCAGAGAGCACGTGCGCACCAAGCTCGGCCAATGGTCACGCGCCGGACATCTGCACGATTTGCCCGTAGAGGAGCTGGAACAGTGCCTCGGGCGCTTGCCCCAGAAACAGAGGGAGCTGCTGCAGCTGCGCTACCGACAGGAGCTGAACGCCGAGCAGATCGCAGAACGGCTCTCGCGTACCAGCGTGGCCGTCCGCAAGGCACTGTCCCGGATCCGCGAGGCCTTGCGTGTCTGTATCGATACCGGAACCGTGGCCGTCACGCAAGAGAGCTGAGTCCATGAACGATGCAGAATACCAAATCCTGTTGGACAAATGCCTGGACGGCACGGCGACGGAAGCGGAGCACGACACCGCAATCGCGGCCGCCGAACAGGCGCCGGAACGGGACGCTGCGATGGCCGAGGCCACGGCCATGGACGCCGCGCTGCACGCGCTCGAGCTTGACCGCGAGGCATTTGCCACGCGCGCCATGCAGACCGTGACCGCAAGCGACGCACACGATCGCTTCGCCTCGGGCCTGCGCCGGCGCCTGGAACGACAGCAGGCGGCGCCGGCAGCGGCCCGGCCGGCATGGGCTCGCTGGATCACCGGGCTCGCCGCATTGCTGTTGATCGGCGTGGGCGTCCTGATCACCGCGCAGTGGTCGCGGATCGGCGTGGATGCGGCACCGCGCGGCGCGCTCGTGCGAGCCGTGACGGGGCAGGTCCGACTCGTGCACGCCGATCGCACAGTGCGGCCGGCAGCCGGCACTCGCGTCGTGGCGGGAAGTGCAATCGAAACAGGCGCCGACGGCTACGTCCGGGTCCAATACGAAGACAATACCAGACTCGAACTCACCGAAAACACGTCCATCCTGTTCGAACGTGCCGACGGCGCCCGAAAAACACTTCGTCTCGCCAAGGGCGGACTCCTGGCGGACGTCGCGCCGCAAAAGCCCCAACATCCAATGACGGTCAGCACGCCGCACGCCCATATCGTTGTCGTGGGGACACGGTTCCGGGTGCTCGCCGGACCTCATCGCACGACCGTCCAGAACGTGACGGGTACACTGCAGATCGTCAACAGGAGCAGCAACGAACACCGCGTGCTCACCGCCGGAAGCACCGCAATGATCGGACATACCACCCGAATCGTGAGCGGCGCCGCGGGATCCGGTGCCGGACGCGTCAGCGACGGGCTCGTCGCACTCTATACGTTCCGCGAAGGCAAAGGCACGACCGTCAGCGATCTGGCCGTGTTCGGCACGCCTCTGGACCTGTCGATCCGGGACGCCGCAGCGGTCGCCTGGCTGCCCGACGGAGGACTCGCCGTCCGCGCGCCCGCCAGAATCGCGTCCGATCGGCCCGCGCGAAAGATCGTCGAAGGCTGCAGGGCAAGCCGCGAGTTCACGATCGAAGCCTGGGTACGCCCGCGCCTCGTCGAACAATACGGTCCCGCCAGGATCGTCTCGCTCGCCGGCGGTGCCGGCGCGACCCGCAATTTCATGCTCGGTATCGACTCCGGAGACTGGCCCTGGAAACATGCCTATGTCGTGCGGCTCAGGGCGACGGAGGGAGCCGGCACGCCCGGCAACCCCATGTCAGGGCCCGGCACCGTCACCACCAGACTCACGCATGTCGCGTTCGCCCGAGATCGCGTCGGGACCATACGATTGATGGTCAACGGCGAAGACGCCAATGCCGCCACGTGCCGGTTCGCCGACAGCCGCCTGCAACATACGCTCACGCCCGTGAGGCAACTCCCCAATCTCTGCAGTGAATGGAACGACGAGTTCCGGCTGGCGATCGCAAACGAAGTCGGCGGCGAACGGCCCTGGCTCGGAGACCTGCACCTCGTTGCCGTCTACGCACGCGCGCTGTCCCAAGACGAGGTGCGCCGAAACTATGCGGCCGGCCCGCCCCGCAGGAAAGCACGGGCCGCACAGTCCAATTCTGATTCGTAACAAGCCCCCCCCCAACAGGGGGCTTGTTGCCTGTTACATACAATATATTCTGTTTTTGACCGAAAATCGGGATAAGTGAAGGAGGCAGGCGATGACAAATCAGGCACGTTGGATTGGAGCGTTGTCGGTTCTTGCGGGGTACCTTGTGACGGCCGGCTCGGTCTGCTCCGCGCAGACGCTGATTGACCGGAGTGCGAGCAACTGGAAGTACCGCAAGGGCACGGTAGAGGCCTCGGATCCGCGCACTGCGTGGCGCGAGCGCGACTTCGACGACAGCACGTGGTCCTCGGCTCGCGCGCCGTTCGGCTACGGTGTTTCGGGACTGAACAAGACGCTGTCGGACATGAAGAACAACTACAGTTCTTTCTTCCTGCGCCACACGTTCACCGTGAGCAGCATCGAACCGGAGACACGGCTGCGCCTGGAGGTCGACTACGACGACGGGTTCATCGTATGGATCAACGGCGACCGTGTTTTGGACAAGAACGAACCGGACGGCAAGCCGCTGCACGACTCGCTGGCCTCGGACTACCACAATTCCGGCACGTACGAAATCTACGAGTTGAAGGACATCGAGGACTACCTTGACCTGGGCGAGAATGTGATCGCGGTGCAGGTCTTCAACCAGTCGCTCGGCAGCGGCGACTGCAAGATCGACGTGGCGTTGGCGTCGTTCAAGCGGGTGGCGGACACGAAGTTCAGCATCGACTCGGGCTTCTTCGAGAGCTCCTTTGACCTGACGATCACGACGGCGACGAGCGGTGCTACGATCCGTTACACGACGGACGGTCGCGCGCCGACCACGTCGTACGGCACGGCGCGCACGGGCCAAGCGGTAATCCACGTGAGCGGCACGCGCGTGTTGCGCGCCGCGGCGTTCAAGTCTGGCTACGAACAGACGGACATCGATACGCGGACGTACCTGTTTCTGGACGACGTGCTCGGGCAGTCGGAGATGGACCCGGACATTGTGGACGACCCGCGCTACAGCGGCACGATCAAGGCGGACCTGAAAGCGGTCCCCACCCTCTCGATCGTCGGCGACTACCGGGACCTGATGTCGAACGAGGCGCATCCGCGGGATTGGGAGGTACCGGTCTGCGCGGAGCTGATGCTGCCCGACGGCGGCAAGGGGTTTCGGGAGGATTGCGGCATCGGCTACGCGGGCCCGCCGCAGGAGAGTCCGGACCGCTGGAAGCATCAGAGCCAGTACAACCTGTATTTCCGTAGCGAATACGGTCCGAGCAAGTTGGACTATCCCTTGTTCGGCGAGGACTACGAGGTGAAGCGGTTCGACAACCTGCGCTTACGCGCGGGCATGAACGACCACTGGAACCGGTACTGGAGCTCCATGTACACGAAGGCACAGAAAGTGCAGTACGCGCGGGACCAGTGGAGCCGGATGACGCAGGACGCACTTGGCGGGGAGGCCTGTCGCGGCACCTACGTGCATCTGTACATCAACGGCCTGTACCGCGGCATCTACAATCCGGCCGAGAAGCCGAGCGAGTCGTTCATGGCCGCGCATTACGGCGGCGAGAAGGAAGACTACGATGTGGTCAAGCAGTATGACGGTGTGGTGGGCGGCACGCGCACTGCCTGGGACGAGATGGTGAATTTTGCGAAGAACCACGACCTGTCCTTGTCAGGCAACTATGCGACAATGCAAGACTACCTCGATATCCCGCAGGCGATCGACTACCACATCATCCAGTTCCACTGCAGCAATGTGGACTGGCCGGTGAACAACTGGCGTGCCGGCCGCAAGACGCGCAACCGACAACCCGGCGACTGCAAGTGGCAGCTCTTCATCTGGGACGCCGAGGAGTCGTTCGACATCAGCGACACGACGGGCGTCGACGACTACACGAAGCTGGACAGTGGTGGCGTGGAGAATCTGCACGGGCGCCTCAAGGCAAACCGCGACTACCGCATGCTGTTCGCCGACCGTGTCTACAAACATTTCTTCAACGGCGGCGCGCTGAGCCCGGCGTCGGGCGAAGCGCGTTACCGCGCGATCTGCGACCAGATCGAAGATGCGCTGGTCCCGGAATCCGCGCGGTGGGGCGACTCGATCGACTACTGGAAAGACAACCCGTTGAACCGGGACGATCACTGGCGGCCGTTCAGGGACCATCTGCTGAACGACTGGTTTCCCGCCCGCAACGGAAACCTGCTCTCGGCCTTCCGCAGCCGCGCGTTGTACCCGCAGATCGATCCGCCGAGCTTCCAGCGGCATGGCGGTGCGATCGGGAGCGGGTTCAAGCTGACGATGACCAATCCGAACGGGTCCGGCACGCTCGTTTACCGCAAGGACGGCGGCGACCCGCGCGCGCCGGGCGGCGCCAAGGCGTCGGGCACCTCCAACTACAGCACGCCGTTCAGTCTCAGCCGCACCACGCACGTGCAGGCGCGGGTCCGCAAAAACGACAGCACCTGGAGCGCCGTGCATGCCGCCACGTTCAACTACACGGCCCATTACCCGCTGATCCGGATCACCGAAATCCTCTACAACCCGCTGGGCGGCGGCGATTTCGAGTTCATCGAGATCCGCAACATCAGCGACAGCACGACCGTGGGCCTCTCGGAGATGACGTTCGAGAACGGGCTCGACTATACGTTCGCGCCCGGCGCCGAGCTGGGCCCCGGCAAATTCGCGGTGCTGGTCCGCAACGAAGCCGCGTTCACGGCGCGCCATCCCGACGTGGCGGGCTCGGCCGATGTCCAGATCTTCGGGACCTACCGCGGCGCGCTCGACAATTCGGGTGAGCGCCTGCGGCTGGTCGACTCTGACGGCGCCACGGTCGCGACCGTACGCTACAACGACAAGGATCCGTGGCCGGAAGAGGCGGACGGCGACGGGTTCTCGCTGGTCTATACCGGCACGGACGACGACCAGGACCATGCCGCGAAATGGCGCGCTTCGAACCTGATCGGCGGCTCGCCCGGCTACGACGAGGGCGCGGCGTACCGTGTCGTGATCAACGAAGCGCTCACGCACACGGACCTGCCGCAGCTCGACACGATCGAGCTGTACAATGCGGGCGATACCGGCGTGAACATCGGCGGCTGGTACCTGAGCGACACGGCCGACAACTACAAGCTCTACGAACTGCCCAGCCACCTGCTCGGCGCAGGCGGCTACAAGACCTACGACGAGAACGTGCTGGGGTTCCAGCTCGACTCGCACGGGGACCAGGTCTACCTGACGAAATGGGACTCGAACGACAATCTCCTCTACCTTGCGGAGGCGCGTTTCGGCGGCGCGGCCAACGGCATCGCGTTCGGCCGTCACGTGCGGAGCGACGGGGGCGCCGATTTCGTCGCTCAGAGCAGCGGAGACACGCTGGGCTCGGCCAATGCCTACCCGTTGGTCGGCCCAGTCGTGATCTCCGAGCTCATGTACCATCCGCTCGAGGGCGGCGACGAGTTCATCGAGCTCATGAATATCTCCGGTTCGGCCGTGCCGCTCTACGATACGGCCAATCCCGCGAACACCTGGCGGCTGGACGGCGCCGTGGAATACACGTTCCCGACCGGCGTGACGATGCAGGCCGGTGAGATCATCGTGGTCATCGCGGGCGACAGCCGCACGGTGTTCCGGAACAAGTACGGGGTACCTGCAGACGTTCAGATCTTCAAGCAGTACGCGGGGCTTTTGAACAACTCGGGCGAGAGCCTGAAAGTGTGGCGGCCGGGCGAGCCGGACGCCAAGGGCGTGCCGTGGATCCTGGTCGACCGCGTGAAGTACAACGACAACAGCCCCTGGCCCGAGAGCGCGGACGGCGACGGTCCGTCCCTGGAACGGATCGCGCCGAGCCTCTACGGCAACGACCCGGCGAACTGGGCCGCGAGCCTGGACCCGGACGGCACGCCGGGCGTCGAGAACTCCGGTGTGCTCGTCGCGAAGACGGCAGGCTGGAAGTACCACGACAAGGGCGAGAATCTCGGGACAGGCTGGCGCAACGCCGGCTACGACGACAGCGGCTGGGACGACGGCAATGCGCCGCTCGGCTATCCGGACACGAACCAGGACATCGATACGGAGGTCGATTTCGGGGACGACCCAGCCGACAAGCACATCACGACCTATTTCCGGACCCGGTTCATGCTGGGCGCGAACCCGGCCGACGTCACGATGCTGAAGCTGCGCGCGCGCTACGACGACGGCTATGTCGCGTACCTGAACGGCCAGGAAGTGGCACGCGCGGACATGCCCACGGGCACGATCAGCTACAACACGCAAGCGAGCGGCGGCGGCTCGGGCACGAGTTACGAGGAGAAGAACATCCTGAGCCACAAGAACGAGCTGGTTCAAGGCCTGAACGTGCTGGCTGTCGAGGTGCATCAGACTGGGCCGACCAGCAGCGACATCTTCATGGACCTCGACCTCCGCCACACCGCCACGCAGAGCCTGACCGTGCCCGCCGCACCGAGCAACGTGGCGGCCGCCCCGCTCTCGCTCTCCCAGATCCGGTTGGACTGGCAGGACAACAGCGGCAACGAGGACCAATTCAAGGTGCGCTGGGGCCTGAGCGCCGCGGACCAGCCCAACGAAGTCTTCCTGCCGGCGAACACGACCAGCTGGACGCATACCGGGCTCAGTGCGGACACGACCTACCACTACAAGGTCCGCGCGCAGAACGCGGCCGGCGTCTCCGCCTATGTTGGACCGGTCAACGCGACGACAGACGACCACGCGCCGGCCATCGCGGTGGATACGACGAGCATCCAGGTCAGCTGCGTCGTGGGCACCGACGCCGGCGATGAAACATTCCAGGTCTGGAACAGCGGCGGGGCGACGCTGCAGTATCAGGTCTCAGACAACACCAGCAAACTGTCCGTTTCCCCAACGACCGGCAGCTCCACGGGCAGCGGCAACAAGCAGACCCACACGGTCACGTTCACGACCGCCGCCCTCACCGTCGGCACCTATGACCGCACGATCACCGTTGCGGACAACGGCTCCGGCGCGTCGAACGGGCCGATCACGATCGATGTGGAGATCGTCGTGACCCAGTCCGTCCCCGCCGCGCCGAGCGGGCTCGCCGCGCAAGCGCTGTCGCCGACCGAAGTCCGGCTGACGTGGGACGACCTGCCGGACGAGACGCAGTACATGCTGCGCACGAGCCTGGACGGGATCGACTGGTACGCGATCGCCCAGGTCTATCCCACGGCCAACACGACGGTCTACACGGACAGCGGGCTGACACCCGACACGACCTATCACTACAAGCTCCGCGGCATCAACGGCGCGGGCATGGGCCCGTACTGCACGCCCGTCAGCGTTGCGACACCGCCGGCCGTACCGCCCGCCATCGCCGTGAGCACCACGAACATCGCGGTCAGCTGCACGGCAGGCACCGACGCCGCCAACGAGACGTTCGAGGTCTGGAACGGCGGCGCGGGCACGCTGCTCTACCAGGTCTCCGAGAGTACGAGCAAGCTGTCCGTCGCGCCGACAGGCGGCAGCTCGACAGGCAGCGGCGACAAGCAGACACATGCGATCACGTTCACCACCGCGGGGCTCGCGGCGGGAACCTACGATCGCACAATCACGGTCGCGGACGACGGGTCCGGCGCCGCCAACGGGCCGATCGCTATCGCCGTCCGGATCACCGTCCTGGAGCCCGGCCCGTTCACGGCTTACAACGATCTCGCGTGGGTCACCGGTGAAACCACCGCCAACATCACACTGTTCACCACGGGCGAGAGCGGCGTGCTTGTCGACCATGCAACGGGCACCCCCACCCCCGTGACCTTGACGGTCGGTGGCGGCGCGGGCCCGTACCTCACCCAGGGCGCCGCGCCGAACGCGGGCACCGAGGCACACGGCGTGTTCGACGGCAAGGTGGGACTCGCCGGCCTCATCAGCTACGCACCGCAGGATCTGAGCCTGGCGTTCACCGGCCTGAACAGCGCGCTTCGCTACGAGGTCGTGCTGTTCGGCAACCGCGACAACCCAGACTACACCGCACGCACGGCGACCGTCCGGCTCTCCGGCACGGAGCCGGGCTTCGCGAACAAGAGCACACCCGGCACGACGATCGGGACGGACACCGATCCGGACGACACGACCGTACTCGGCAACGGCTACAACACCGTGAACGGGCACGTCGCGCGCTACACCGAGATCGACCCGGGCGCGGACGGCACGTTCGTGCTGACCGTCTCGGACTACACGAGCAAGTTCTATGCGAACGCACTGATGCTGCGCGCCACGGAGCCCGCCCCCGAACAGGACGCCGTTGTCAAAGGCAGCACGTGGCGCTACCGCAAGGGCACCGCGGAAGCCTCCAGCCCGGCATACGCCTGGCGTTCGGGCGCCGACGGCTTCGACGACAGCGCGTGGGATCAGGGCGCCGCGCCGTTCGGATACGGTCCGCTCAGCTACGGGACGACGCTCGACATGCGCAACAACTGCGCGTCGCTGTTCCTGCGCCGGACCTTCACGATGCAGGAGCCGGACGCGGTCAGCGCGCTCGCGCTGGCGGTCGACTACGACGACGGGTTCATCCTGTGGCTGAACGGTGAGGAGATCGCGCGCGTCAATGTGCAGGGCACGCCCGGCGAGCCCATCGCGCACGATCAAACCTGCAGCGGCTACGTCTCGGGTAGTTCCGCGGCCTACACACGCACCTACGAGACGGCCGAGCTGCCCGCGCTGCGCACGAACAACGTGGTCGCCGTCCAGCTCTTCAACAACACGCTCGGCAGCAGCGACGCGATGTTCGATCTCGCGTTGACCGTGACGGAACACGAATTCGCGGCAGCCGACGACACGGACGGGAACGGACTGCTCGACGTGTGGGAGACCGCGTCGGGCACAACCCAGCCCGCGCACGTGGACGAGGACGGGGACGGACTCTCGAACTACGAAGAATGGGTCGCGGGCACGGAGCCAATGGTTCATGGTTCATGGTTTATGGTTGGTGTGGGCGTGCAGGATGGGCAGATCGTCGTCTCCTTCGAGGCCCTGCCGGCCACGGGCCTCGGCTATGAAGGACTCCAACGCCGGTACACGCTCGAGAGCCGGGCTGGGATCGGACCGAACGCCGCCTGGAGCGCGGTGCCCGGCTACGCGGATATTCTCGGCCAGGGCCAGACGGTCGTCTACACCAACACCAGCGGCGCGGCGGAGACAGTCTACCGCGCGCGTGTCTGGCTGGAGTAGACGCCGCGCCGCTGGATTGCGCCTTTCGGCATTCGAGCTTCAGGCTTCATTCGGACTTGGTTATTTCGGATTTCGTCATTCGCAAGCGCGCAAGCCATCTGTTCGCTTAGACACCTATGCCCCCCCTTTCGCCTTGTACCCACCACCTTCCCCCGCTATTGTCACGAAAATGGACACACCGCCCATGAACACCGACCGTCCAGCTCCGTCCAACAAGCCGCAATCCGCAATCCGCGATCCTCGATCCAACGCGCCCGGCGTCCGCGCCGGGCGAGCCGCGCGGCGCCGCATGGCGCGCCGGCGGTGCGCCGTCGGCGACGCGCGCGCCCTGCTCGCGCTGCTCGCGGGCACGCTCCTGTTCCTCCTGCCCGGCCTCTGCCGTTGGGAAGGCATGCTGCTGGACGACGGGCCGCTGCTCGGGCTGCCGCGCATTGTCGGTGCGGCGCGCAGCGTGCAGGCGGGCGCGCTGCCGCTCTGGGACCGGGCCACGTTCTGCGGCGCGCGTCCGTTCTACGTGATGAACGAAAGCCCGATCTACAACGTGCTGATGTACCCGTTCCTTTTGGTTGCGGACCTTTCAAACCTGGGCCGCGCGGTCCAGACGCTCTATCTGTTGCCGTTCTGTCTGTTCGTATTGCTCGCGAGCGCCGGCACATTCTTGTTCGCACGTTTGACGCTCCGGCTCGCGCGCCCGGCCGCCGCACTCATGGCGCTGGTCTACGCGCTCGGCCCGCATATCGGCGTCTCGATGCGCTCGCTCATGGACACCTGCGCATTCGCCTGGCTGCCGTGGATGCTGCTCGGGATCAGCCGCTACATGGCCACGCGCAGGCTCGGCTGGTGGCTCGCCGGCGCCGTGTTTCCCGCGCTGATGGCCTGCGCGTGCGACACGAACTACACGATCCGCCTGTATCTCGTTGCCGGGTTCGCCACGACGCTGGCGAGCGCACTGGACTGGCGCAACGGCGGGTCGGCCCTGCGCGGCTTCGTCGGGGCCGTGCTGATGCTGCTGCTCAGTCTCGGGCTGGCCGGCGTGATGTGGGGCGGTGTGCTCGAAGGGATCGGCTGGATGCGCGACGGGATCGAGATGTCCTATGCGTCGACCGTCGAGAGTATCGACTCGAACCTCGGGCCGCCGTTCCTGGTGACGATGCTGATCCCGAACTTCTTCGGCGCGCTGCGCGGGACGCATGCCTGGGGCTCGGGGCTCTGTCAGGACGGGCACGGGCTGCTGGCCGGAGGAACACTCGTCATGTTTGCGGCCGCCGTCGCGCTGCTGCTGCTGCGTCGCACAGACCTACGGCGCCGGCGCCTGGCCCCCGCCAGGCGCTGGGCATGGATCGCGCTGGCCCTGTTCGCATGCGCGCTGCTCGCGATGATGGGTCGCTACACGCCCGTCTATCGCCTGCTCTGCTTCGTGTTGCCCTGGTTCTTCTGCTTCCCGCACCCCGTCTACTACGGATTCGCACAGTGCTGGGCAGTCTCGGTGCTGGCCGGGATCGGCCTGCATCTGCTGCTCAAATATCGATGCTACCGCATATGCGCATTCAATCTGCGGTTTGCCGCGCGCTATGCGGGTATCGTATTGGTGCTGGCCGGATTGGCCTTGGCCTGGAAGGCGCCCGTCGGTCAAATCGTGTATCGCTACAAGGACGGCCTGTTCGGACCGCGCCGTCTCGAGCGGCAGGCGACGATGTTGAACATACGCGCCATGCGCCGGTGCGGGGAAACGGGCCGTTTTCTGGCAGGACCCGCACTGCACTTCGCGGCGGCCGCCGTGTTCCTGGCCGCCGTGCTCCCGCGCTTCCGCCGGCGCAGGCTGCGCGCACCGCTTTTCGCGGCCGGCATGCTGCTCGAAATCGTCGGGATCGGCTATGTCTCGTTCTATAAGAACACCATGACGCCGCGGCCCGGCTCGCTCCGGGACGAACGGGCGCGCATGTACGGGACCCGGTTCCGGCGCCCGGACCAGCACCCGGATTACCGGCTGGCCGCCGTGTTGCCGAAGCTGTTTGGCGAAAGCAATCCGCCGCGCTTCATGGCGCGCGAGGCGGAGCTGGGCAATCTCGCGTGGCTGACCGGCTGCCCGGCGGCCATGGGCTACGACGCGAAACCGTTGGCCCCGCGCATGCAGAAAGTGCTCCAACAACTGACCAAGGGCTGGCCGACCGGCCTGGAACTTGTCGGGCTTCCCTTACCGTTTGCCCGGAACATGCACGCCGGATTCATGCTCTCGGACGTCGGGCTCAAGGGCGCCGACCGCCTGCGCAAGCTGCCCGCGGCCGAAGGCTGGGACCTGTACATCCTCCCCGAGCCCCTGCCGTACGTGTACACGCAGGACACGGTGGTCTCGGCGGGCACCAACCATCAGACGCGTCTGCTGCTCGGCGCGGACTGCGCGGCCGCCGCGACGCTCGCACCACAGGTCGCACGCCATATCCCGCGCGCCTCGCCCGCAGCCGCGCTGGAGCCGGCGGACAAGGTGCGCGTGCGATGGCAGGCACTTCAGGCACAGAACAAGCTGCTCGCGGTCGATCGCGGCCATCCGAACCGGCTCGTCGTCGAAGCAGAAATCCGAAAGCCGGCCCTTCTTGTCATCGCCGAGACATACCATGAAGGGTGGCGGGCAACGATAGACAAGCAGCCGGCCGAACTCTTGCGTGTGAACTACCTGCAGCAAGGCGTCTGGCTAGAACAAGGCCGGCACCGGGTCGAGCTGCGATTCTTCCCGCGCTCGCTCAAAATAGGCGCCACGGTCAGCGCCGGCTCGTTCGGCATACTACTGCTGGTGGGCGCCGCGGGGCTGGTGGTGCGGGCTCTGCAAAGACGCAGGATCATCAGCCGGGAAGCCAAGGCAGAATGATTTTGGGCAGGATGATCAGCCAGGAAACAGGACAGGAAGATAACAGCTGATGTTATATTCCGGTGAGAGCCGCAAACAGTGCCTTAGAGGCTGGTATGTACGAAGATCTGTCAGATGCTGAGCTTGTCGCGCGCGTGTTGGCCGGCGAGAAGGACGCGTACCGCACACTCGTTGCCCGGCATAGCCGCGAGATCCGGATCCGGGCCAACCGCGCAACGCCCAAGATGTTCAGCGCGGAAGACGTCGCGCAGGAAGTCTTTGTGCGCGCCTATTTCAAACTCGACGCGTTCAAGCCGGACGGGAACTTCCGGGCCTGGCTCTACGGATTCCTGCGCAACATCGTCGGGGACCTGTACCGTGAGATGGCACGCGCCAGCATGGTCCCGTTCGAGGAGCTGGCGCAGTATGTCGAGGAACTCGCCGAAGACGCGCCGATCCACGCGCCGGACGCCGGCCTGAAGGAAGCCCTGAAGCAGTGCGTCCGCACGCTGCCGGAGAAGTCCCGCAAGCTCGTCCGGTTCCGCTACGAAGAGGGCCGGTCCGGCAAGGAGATCGGCGCGCTCCTGAACAAGACCCAGTTCGCGGTGAACACTGCGCTGATGCGGATCCGGCAACAGCTCCGGAAATGCATCGAGATACTGCTTGCCCAATACACCGACGGCACGCTGGCCGGCGACGACGCGCGCGAGCTGCTCGCACTGCTGAAGAAGTCGCCCGACCGGCGCCGAGCGCTCCTGAACGCACTCGATTTCGGTGCAACGCTCGGGCTCACGCTCGGCCGAGATCCGGATGCGTTTGCCGACGATGTGTTCGCGGAAATCGAAACGCTCGGACCCGGCCAGACCACGCGGTTCGAGGAGCGGGTCATGCAAGCGATCGAAACCGCCGCAGGCCCGGCGGCCCTCAAGACGCCGGCCGCCACGCGCGCCACGCGTGCGCGACCACGACCGGCCAGGCTGCCGACGACCCCGACCGCCAGGTCCGCCTGGGGCTGGCGCATCACGGCACTGGCCGCAGCGGCACTGATCGCGGTCGGTCTGATCGTCAGGCATTCGCTGCACCGCCTGCAGGGGCTGAGACCCGCCGGCGGGTTCCCGGCCGGCGCCGTCGCGCAGGCGCGCGATGTTACAGAGCCGGTCTACCTGACCGATCGCGCAGGTAGCCGCACGATCACGGCAGGCGCCGCGCTCGGGTCCGGCAGCCGGCTGACGCTCGGCACCGCGCACAGCGAAGCGGTCCTGGTCTGGCACGACGACTCGACCATCCACATCCGGTACGGTGCGGACATCACGATCACGTCGAACGACAAGCTCATGCTCGCTGCAGGCACGTTGACGGCGAAAATCACACCACGACCGGCCGGCGGCACGCCGCTGCGCGTCAGCACGCCGCACGCCACGATCAGTGTGCTCGGGACCGAATATGAGGTCGCCGTCTCGCGCCGGAAAACAGACGTGCATGTTCGGCAAGGCAAGGTCCGGGTCGCCGGCACCATGACCCCACGCACCGCCGTGCTGAGCGCCGGCGAATCGGCGAGCGTCGGCCAAGAGTTCGTCGTAGGCGGGGGCGCTCAGCCCGGCAAGCTGCCGCCCGGTCTGATCGCACGCTACACCTTCCGGGACGGAGCGGGCCGTGCGATCCGTGATTCTGCGCCCGGTGCCGGGCCGTCGAATCTCACGATCACCGGCCACCGGTACCAGTGGTTGCCCGGCGGCGGGCTCGAGTTCGTGACGGAAGGACACGAGACCATAGCGGTCAGCCGCGGATCGAACGCCAAGTTTTACGAACGCTGCCTGAACACCCAGCAACTCACGGTCGAACTGTGGTTTCAGACCGCCGACATCGCGCAGAGCGACGCCAAACGCCTCATTGTGTTCGACGATCCGCTCGGCAAGGAGCGCAACAGGTCCAACTGGGCCGTCACCCAGGCAAACCCCGGAATGTGGGGTACCGGCAATGTCGAGTTCCGGCTGTCGCTCGGACCCGGGGAAAAGGACCAGTTCGTTACCAAGGACGCGCCGCTCAAAAGCACGACCCGCCCCTATCACGTGGTCTGCACGTTCGCCGCCGGCGATGCCGTGCGGATCTATGTGAACGGGCAGCCAGAGCTCGTCCAAAAGACATCCGCCCGGCTCGTAAGGCACGGCGCCAACGCGTGGGACCCGAACGCAAGCTTCGGGATCGGCAACCGGTCCGGCACGCTCGACCGCGGGTGGGCCGGAAAAATCTTCTTCGCCGCCGTCTACGAGCGCGCGCTCAGCCCCGAAGAGGTCCGGACCCGCTACCGGGCCGGGCTGCCCGCCGGCCGCGCGCTCAGCGCGCGGCCGTGAGCCGAACCTTGTCGTAAGCGTTGTCGATCCCCGCGAATGCCCCAAACACACACGGACACACACGGACACACACGGACGAACACGGACCGGAGAAGTTTCGCCCACCCCCGGGATCCCCCTGGCGCGGGCCACGTCCCCTGCCGTCTTGCGCGTGAGAGACGACTGCCCTGGCGCGCTCCACGTCCCCTGCCGCCTTGCGCGGCAGAGCCAACCGCGCGGCGCGGTTCCCGTCCCCTGCCGCCTTGCGCGGCAGGAACGGGAGATCTTCCACAGAACCACCCAGAACGCCGCCCATTCCAGCGGCCGCGCCCGCCGCACAACCCCTCCCCCGCTCCCTTTCCGCCGCGCTCCCGCGGGGCGGAAAAGGGAGCGGGGACCGCCCCGGGTGTCGCTCTCATGAGCCAATCACAGCCCCACGGGAGTGGCCCTCCTGGCGCCCCCTTGATCCGTATGCCGTCGGTCCACGATAAAAGGGTTGTTATAACCCACCTCCCTCTCCCAAACCCACCCATAGCAAGGGAGGCAACCGTTCAATGAAGGCAATACGAGTGAGGCCAGGAAAGACACGGACCCCAAGCGTGGGCGTTCTCGGCGCAATCACAACCGTCCTGTTGTGCATGTCCACGCTGGCTCAAACCTACACGACGCTGGTCCCGGCAAACGCGGTCTGGCAATACCGCAAAGGCACAGAGGAAGCCTCGCAACCGCGCAGTGCCTGGCGCACGATCGACTTCGACGATGCCGCGTGGTCGAGCGGTGCGGCGCCGATCGGCTACGGGAGCGGCACCAACGAGGAATGCAACACGACGCTCACGGGCATGCGGAGCAACTATGTGTCGTTCTTCATGCGCGTGCCGTTCACGGTGGGCGCGATCGACAACGACACACGGTTGCGCGCACGGGTCGACTACGACGACGGGTTTATCCTATGGATCAACGGCGAGCGCGTACTGGACAAGAACGAACCGGACGGCGATCCGCTGTTCGACTCCGTTGCGGACGAGTCGCACGAATCCGGCGTCTTCGAAGACTACGACATCGACGAGGACCCGGAAGACTTTCTGGAGCCGGGCGCCGACAACGTGGTTGCCGTGCAGGTATTCAACGCGAACGTGAACAGCTCGGACTGCAAGTTCGCGCTCGAACTGCAGTCCTACAAGCGCGTGGCCGATACGCAATTCAGTCACGATCGGGGGTTCTACGACACGCCCTTCGATCTGACGATCCGCACGAAGACGGCCGGCGCCACGATCCGGTACACGACCGACGGTAGCGTGCCGAGCTTGACGAACGGCGCGGGCACGGGCACGAACGCGATCCTGCACGTCGCGGCCACGCTCTGTGTCCGTGCGGCCGCGTTCAAGCAGGACTACGCGCCCACGGACATCGACACGCAGACCTATGTCTTGCTCGACAGCGTCGTGACTCAGCCCCCGAACCCGGCCGGCTTCCCGAGCGGGACATGGGAGACCTCGCTGTGGGGTGTCAACGTGCCGCCCGACTACGGGATGGACCCGACGATCGTGACCGCCTCGGCCTACAGCAACACGATCAGGAACGATCTGAAATCGCTGCCCACGCTCTCCATCGTGATGGATCGGGACGACATGTTCGGGAGCGCGGACGGCGTGTACAACAACGGGGCGAGCGGATTGAACAGCGCTTATGAGAAACCGACTTCCGTCGAACTCATCTATCCGGACGGCCGGAAAGGGTTCCAGATCGACTGCGGGATCCGGCCGCACACGCATACCTCGCCGAAACGCTCGTTCAAGCTGCTGTTCAGGAGCGAATATGGCGAGGGCAAGCTGCGGTTCCCGCTGTTCCAGGATGCACCACTGAACGCGGATTCCGCCGCGGACGTGTTCGACCGGCTCGTGCTGCGGGCGGCCATGAACATGTGTTACGGCAGCGGCACGCACCAGGACCCGGCCAAGAAAGCCTACGCGCGCGACCAGTGGGCGCGCGACAGCCAGATCGCAATGCGCGGGTTCGGCGTGCACGGGACGCATGTGCATCTCTACATCGATGGCCTGTACTGGGGCCTCTACAACATCGTAGAGCGGCCCGACACCCGGTTCTCGGCCACCTATTTCGGGGGCGAGGACGAAGAGTGGTATGGCAGGAACCACGGCGGCGACCTGGACGGCGACCCCACGCGCTACAACTACTTCAGAGACACGCAGGTACTCAAAGACCAGAGCAACTTCAGCAACTACAACACGACCCGCGAGTACGTCGATGTCGAGGAGTACTGCGACTACGTGCTGCTCGCCTGGTACGGGTACGTCGGGGACTGGGCGGGCTCCGCCAACTACGAGAACAACTACTACCTGGGCAACCGGAACATGCCGGCCGGCCCCACGCTCTACTACGTTTGGGACGCCGAACTCACGCTGCTCAACGAGCCGCAGGTGCACGACGCGTTCCTGCGGACAGACACCTCGAACCCGAACCTGGGCCGGCCGTTCCGATACCTGTGGAAGAACCCCGATTTCCGGGCACTGCTCGCCGACCGCTTGTATAAGCATCTGAAGAACGGCGGCGTGCTGGCCCCCGCCAACGCGCAGGCGCGCTGGCTCGCGATCTGCGACCATATCGAGGCGGCGATGGTCGGCGAGTCCGCGCGCTGGGGTGACGCACGCCAGGACGGAGGACTGGATTACGGCACGACGACCTATCACAGAGACGCGCACTGGTACACGGCCCGGGACTGGGTGCACACGCTGATGGCGAACAACGACGAACAGCTCCTTGCCGAATGCCGGACCGTGAGCCTGCACGGGTATCCCTTCTACCCGCCGATCGATCCGCCGGAATTCAGCCAACACGGCGGCGCGATCGGGGCGGGTTTCAACCTGACGATGACCAACCCGAACGGCGTGGGCACGCTGGTCTACCGCACGGATGGCAGCGACCCGCGCGCGTCCGGCGGGACCGAGGCCTCGGGCACCGTCGAGTACAGCACGCCGCTTGCGTTCACTCGCACCACGCACGTCACGGCGCGCGTGCGCAAGAACGACGCGACCTGGAGCGCGGTGCATACCGCGACCTACAACTACACGGCGCACTACCCGCTCATCCGTATCACGGAACTGCACTACAACCCGTTGGGCGGCCGCGACTTCGAATTCGTCGAAATCCAGAACGTGAGCGACAGCACGACCGTCGGGCTCTCGGAGATAAGATTCGATAAAGGACTCGACTATACCTTCGCGCCGGGCACCGAACTCGGACCGCGAAAGTTCGCCGTACTCGTAAGGAACGAAGCCGCCTTCACGAATCGCTACCCGACCGTGGCGAGCTCTTCGGAGGTCCAGCTCTTCGGAGTCTACGCCGGCACACTGGACAACGGCGGCGAGCGCGTGAGGCTGGTCGACTGCGACGGGCTGACGGTTGCGACGGTGAAATACAACGACAAGGACCCGTGGCCGCGCGAGGCGGACGGCGACGGCTTCTCGCTGGTCTACACCGGCACGGACGACGACCAGGACCATGCCGAGAAATGGCGGGCGAGCAACCTGATCGGCGGCTCGCCCGGCTACGACGAGGGCGCTGCTTACCGTGTCGTGATCAATGAGGCGCTCACGCACACGGACCTGCCCGAGCTCGATACGGTCGAACTCTGCAATGCCGGCGAGACAAGTGTCGACATCGGCGGCTGGTACCTGAGCGACACCTCGGACAACTACAAGCTGTACCAGTTGCCCAGCCACCTGCTTGGCGCAGGCGGCTACAAGACGTACGACGAGAACGAACTGGGCTTCCAGCTCAGCTCGCACGGCGACGAGATCTACCTCACGCGATGGGACGCGAACGACAACCTCCTCTACCTTGCGGAGGCGCGGTTCGGCGGCGCGGAGAACGGCCGCGCGTTCGGCCGGTATATCCGGACCGACGGGCGCGCCGACTTCGTCGCGCAACGCGTCACGAACACGCTGGGCTCGGCCAACGACTACCCGTTGGTCGGGCCCGTCGTGATCAACGAGATCATGTACCACCCGTCCGATACCGGCGACGAATACATCGAGCTGATGAACGTATCGGATACGGCCGTGCCGCTCTACGATCCGGCCCACGCCACGAACACCTGGCGACTGGACGGCGCGGTCGAATACATGTTCCCGACAGGTGCAACCCTGGCGCCGGGCGAGATCTGTCTGGTCGTGGCAACGAACAGCAGCACGGGATTCCGGGACAAGTACGGGCTGGCCGGGGATCTCCAAATCTTCTCGCAGTACGCCGGCGTCTTGAACAATGCCGGCGAGAGCCTGAAACTCTGGCGGCCGGGCAGCCCGGACACGAACGGCATCCCGTGGATTCTGGTCGACCGCGTGAAGTACAACGACAACAGCCCGTGGCCGGAAAGCGCGGACGGCGACGGCCCGTCGCTCGAGCGCATCGCGCCCGAACTCTACGGAAACGACCCGGTGAACTGGACGGCCTCCGCCACGAGTAACGGGACGCCTGGCACGGCCAATTCGGGTGGGCTTGTGTCCAAGACGTCGGGCTGGAAGTACCACGACAAGGGCACGGATCTCGGTACGGCCTGGCGGGCCGCGGCCTACGACGACAGCGGGTGGGACGACGGGAACGCGCCGCTCGGCTATCCGGACACGGACCTCGAAATCGACACGGAAATCGATTACGGCGAGGACCCGGCCAACAAGCATATCACGACCTATTTCCGCAAGGCCTTCTCGCTCGAGGACCCGGCCGACGTGGACACGCTGACCCTGCGGATCCGTTACGACGACGGGTACGTCGCGTACCTGAACGGCCAGGAAGTGGTGCGCGGCACGATGGACCCCGGCACGGTGAACTACAGCACGTTCGCGAACGCGGCGAACGGGTCGCAGGGCGCCTATGACGGGGAGAACCTGAACGCCGAGATCGGCAAGCTCGTCGCGGGCGTGAACGTGCTGGCCGTCGAGGTGCATCAGCGCACCGTGGACAGCAGCGATCTGTTCATGGACCTGGAACTGGTCCACACCGTCACGCAGGGCGCCGCCGTCTCGACCCCGACGATCAGCCCGGCCGGCGGCGATTTCTACGGGTCGGTCAGCGTGACGGTCACGACGGTCACCGCCGGTGCAACCGTCTTCTATACGACCGACGGGTCGAGCCCGTCGGACACGCACTATGACGGGTCCGGTCTGAACAGTGCCGGCTTCAGCTTGACCGACACCGCGACGGTCCGGGCCAAGGCCTACAAGCAGGATCTTGCCGCCAGCAGCGTCGCGTCCGCGACGTTCACGGACATGACGCCGACGGTCCGGTTCGCCTCGTCAAGCTCCAGCGGCAGCGAGTCGCAGACGAGCCCGTCGATCGCGGTCGAGCTGAGCAACACGAGCACACAGACCGTGCGAGTCGACTACCAAACAACCGGCGGCGGCACGGCCAGTGCAGACGACGACTATACGGCGACCTCGGGCACGTTGACCTTCAGCCCGGGCCAGACCCAGAAGTCGATCAGCGTTGCGGTCACGGACGACGGGGAGGAGGAGGACGACGAGACGATCGTGCTGCAGTTGAGCAACCCGCAGAACGCGGTGCTTGGCACCAGCGCGCACACCTACACGATCATCGACAATGACGCGTTGTTCACCGCCTATAACGACCTTTCGTGGGGAGCCGGCCAGTTGCAGCAAAACATCACCCGGTACACGACCGATAGCGGCGATGGCACCCCGCCGGACGGTTCAAGCGGGTCCCTCCTCGATTTCGATACCGGCGAGACCACGACCGTAACGCTCGCGGTCGCCGGCGGCAACTGGAACGGTGCGTCGCACGCTACTGCCTCGGGTATCCCCGACCCCGGCACGGACGCAGCCGTCGTGTTCAGCAACAAGGTCGACTGCACGGGCCACATCAGCTATGGCACGAACCTGACACTCACCTTCTCCGGCATGGATCCGGGGTTCCGCTACGAACTGGTCGTGTTCGGCAACCGCGACACCGCGGCATACACGGGCCGGATCAGCACGCTCGTGCTGACCGGAGTCGAGTCGGACTTCGTGAACGAAAGCACGGAGCCCGGCACGATCGGCACAACAACGGTTCCGGACGACACGACCACGATCGCGAACGGGTACAACACCACGAACGGGCTGGTCGCACGCTGGACGAACATCGATCCGGGCGGCGACGGCGCAATGTTGGTCACGGTCTACGACGAGACGAGCAAGTACTACGTCAACGCGCTGATGCTGCGCGCCTACAGCGCGGACGGGCCGGCCCCGACCGTCAGAGTCGCAAAAGGCGCGACCTGGAACTACCGCAAGGGTACGGCGGAGGCATCCGACCCGGCCGAGCACTGGCGGCGTGCGTCCTTCGACGACAGCGGCTGGACGAACGGGCCCGCCCCATTCGGGTACGGCGACGGGCCGTACGGCACGGATGTGACCGGCATGCAAGACACCTACACGTGTTTGTTCCTGCGCAGGGTCTTCACCGTCGGCAATCCGGCCCGCATCAGCGCCGTCAACCTGTGGACACTCTACGACGACGGGTTCATCATCTGGATCAACGGCACAGAGGTCGCGCGGCTCAACATGAGCGGCAGTCCCGGCACGTTCAACGCGTTCAACGATACCGCAAGCGCAGGGGTCGGCGACGGGACCGAGTGGAACCTGGCCCTGACAGGTTCGGCTCTGCCGGTGCTCGAACAGACGAACGTCTTGGCCGTGCAGGTGTTCAATATCGAGATCGGCAGCAGCGACCTCACGCTCGATGCCGAACTGTCCGTGGATTACAGCACGCCGCCCGGCACCGACACGGACAACGACGGGCTGCCGGACGACTACGAAAACGAACGGCTCAGCGGCACCGGCCAGGACGGAACCGGCGACAAAGACTCGGACGGCGTCGACAATTTGAGCGAGTGGGTGTTGGGCACGGACCCGGACGACGACGGGTCGGAGACTCTGGAACTCGATACCAGCGCCGGCGGCGGGGTGTTGCTGGTCTCGTTCCCGACGCGCGCCGCGTCCGGCACCGGCTACACCGGACTGACCCGCCATTACGGACTGCAGCAACGCGCGGACCCGCTCGGTCCGTGGAGCGATGTGCCCAGCTACACGGATGTCGTCGGGACGAACCAGACCGTGATCTACACCAACACCGTGCCGTCGGCCAGCACCCACTACCGCGCGCGTGTATGGCTCGAGTAGCCGCGCGTCGACGCGCGGCTACTCGAGCCATATACGCGCTCTCGCAGGCCGGAGGCCTGCGAGTTGGTCTTCCTCCCTGCGGTCGGAAGACGGGATGTTTGCTGTCCGCAGCTCGGTTGTCGCCTCTGCATCTGAAAGCCTACTCGCCTTTTGTTTCGAAACATGCTATGTTTTTCTGAGCGGTGGGAGGGACGGTGTTCTCTTCTTTGGCAATTGTACCAGCACACGCGCGTGTGCCGGTGACCATCTTGCGACTCGCCTGGGGCTTGACGGCGCTCCTGTGTTCGACCGCATCTCACGCCGATTCCCTCTACGTCTGGACGAACAGCCCGCATCCGGGCCCGCCACACAACGCCTGGAGCAACGCGGCGCAGACGATTCAGGCGGCGGTCGACGTAGCACAGCCCGGCGACACGGTCTGGGTAACCAACGGCCTATACGCCTCGGGCAGTCGTACCGCACCGGGCGACTCGCTGCCGAACCGGGTCGTGGTGACAAACGCGATCACGCTCCGCAGCGTGAACGGCACAGCGCACACGCTGATCGAGGGTAAGGGCCCGCTCGGTTCGAGCGCGGTGCGCTGCATGTACATGTCGGCCGGCACGCTGATCGAGTTCACACTCACCAACGGCTACACGCGCCAGGGCGGCGGCGACTCCGACGACTACTGCGGGGCCGGCGTATTCGCGGCCGGCGCCGTGCTGTCGAACTGCCTGATCACCGGGAACCATGCCTACAAGCAAGGCGGCGGAGTCGCCTACGGCACGTTGGCCGGCTGCACGATATCCGACAATGACGTCGCGGCGATCTATTCTACGGGCGGCGGCGTGTACGGTGTGCACGCGACCGGCTGCGACGTTTTCGGGAACATCGCCGACAGCTACGGGGGCGGCGCGGCAACGAGTGTGCTGGTCTCGTGTACGATCTCGAACAACCAGATTCTGGAAGCGGTGGTCGGACGCGGCGGCGGGCTCTACGCGTGTTCGGCGACGAACACGACGATCGCCGCGAATCGCTCCCCGAAATACGGGGGCGGCGCCGACGGCGGTACGCTGACGCGCTGCCTGGTTGTCGGGAACGTGTCCTCGAACTATGGGGGCGGCGCCGAGGGCGCGACACTGATCTCGTGCGTGCTGACGGGTAACACGGCACGCTCGGGCGGCGGCAGTCACGCCGGGCTCCTGATCGGCTGCACGAACATCGGGAACACGGCTCTGTACGGAGGCGGCGCGCACGGCGGGACACTCAGCAACTGCGTGATCACCGGCAACGCGGCGACAGACGACGGCGGCGGCCTGTACGCGCCGACCCTTGCGGCCTACTGCGTGCTTTCCTTCAACGCGGCCACGAACGACGGCGGTGGTGTGCGTGGCGGCCAGTTGAGCCACTGCCTGATTATCAGCAATACGGCCGATAATGGCGGCGGCGGCTGGACGGCGAGCCCGAGCAACTGCACGATCACGGCCAACACCGCCTTTATCGGGGGCGGCACCTACCAGGGCACCATCTACAACTGCCTGATCTCGAACAACATGGCCGACTACGGGGGCGGGAGCCGGAGCAGCTGGGAACGGTACTGCACGAACGTCGACAACACGGCCGTGTTCGACGGCGGCGGGGCATATCCCGCCTACGGAAGCACGATGTGGGGCGGTGTGGTCGCACGCAACCGGGCCGGCCGGAACGGTGGCGGGATCTACGGGAACACCGGGGTAGCGGCAAAGAACTGCCTGCTCCTCGACAACACCGCTTCGAACCTGGGCGGCGCGATCTATAGCGGGATACTGGAACACTGCACCGTGCTCGGCAATTCGGCCGACACAGGCGGCGGCATCTACACAAGCGCCGTGCATGCGTCGATACTCTATGACAACACCGCCGTGACGGACGGCGCCAACTATTTCGGGCCGGTCCTGATCGCCAACTCCTGCACCGTGCCGCTGCCGGCCGGATCCGGCAATTTCACGAACCGGCCCGGCTTCAGAAACGCCGGGTCCGGCGACTACCGGCTGGTCTACGGCACGCGCTGCATCGACGCCGCGGGCACGAACGGCACGGTCACGATCGACATCACGGGCGGGGCGCGCCCGCTCGACGGCGATTACGACGGTACGAACGCGTTCGATGTGGGCGCCCATGAATACGATCCCGCAGTCGCCGACTCCGATTCCGACGGAATGCCCGACTGGTGGGAACGCGACTACGCGCTGGACCCGACCAATGCGGCGGACGCCGACGCACACGCCGATGCCGACGACGTCCGGAACCTCGACGAATATCTCGCGGATACGGATCCGACGAACGAGGCCTCGTTCTTGGGGCTGACCAACATCGTCTGCGAGGCCGGCAACGTCACGGTCTGCTGGACGGGCGGCACACAGGCCGAGCAGTATCTGGAGCGTTGCACGAACCTGCTCGGCTCAAACGTGCTGTGGCTAACGATCTACACCAACAGCCCGCAGACTCCGGTATCGACGAACTTCACCGACACCGCCGCTACGAACAGAGCCCAGGTCTATCGACTCCGGGCCGTGCGGCCTTGACGGCCAAGCAACCCGCGCGACGGTCCTGGCGCGTGCTCGCGGCCGCGGCCGCCGTTCTCGTGGTTGCCGGCGGACTCGTCACGATACTGCGGCAACGGTTGCCCTCGCCTCCCGTCTGCACGCTGACAATCACACAGCCGAAAGGGACGGTCTACGTCGTCAGCGGCGACACGCAGCACACGGAGATCAGACATGGCGGTACTGTATCGGCGCGGCTCGAACGACGGCACGTACAGGGCCAAGATGAAGCGCAGGGTCGCGGGCAATGGAGGCAACCGCTACCTCGTCGCAGGGCAGCCGTCGGAATTCGACCTTGCACATGTCGTGTTCACCGCAAGTCCGCTCGGCGAGGACACGCTCTACGTCAACGGCAGCGTCGAGGCGACGCGCACGCATGAAGCACCCGACCTGAGCGAGTGGCAGAGCGGCGCCCGGCTGACGCTGGCCAACGGCATGCAGGGCCGATGCCCGTGGCTCGGCGCCTTCTATCTGGTCGCCGTCTACGACCGCCCGCTCACGGCCGAACAGATCGCCACACATCACGCCGCCGGACCGCCGCGCGCCGTCGCGGCGCGCGCTCGCTTCACGCAGCGATAGAGCCGCCGTGCGGCTCACTCCGCGACGCGGTACCCCACACTCTTGGCCGTGCGGATCATGGCCGTGTTGTCGTCGCGTGTCTCGCAAACCGCGACACGATGGTGGCCCAGGATATCGCAGGTCAGAAACGAGACGAGCGCCTTGGCGTAGCCCCGCTTCCGGCGCGCGCGGTCGGTCCGCACGCGAACGACCTCCCATTCTCTGGGCGAACAGCGATACTCGGCGCCGATCGCGATGATCCGGTCGCCGTCAAAAATCGCACCGTACCGATACCCCTCATCCAACGCCGTAAGCCAATCCTTGTCCGTGAGCGGGTACTCCGCGGGCCAGAAATCCTTGATCCGCTCCAGATCCCCGTCGCGGCCCAGCCAACGTACGCGGTCAAAAGGGGCTGGCGTGAAGTCCTCTTTGCTGCAGACAAGTATCATCGTGCCGGTTCCACCCTCTAAAGACGGTCTATTGTACCCAACTTCGCCCGCCACGATCAAGCAACCATCCCGGGGTATTGTCACCACGGGCGTGCCATGATCTGGCGCTTGATCCGCACGATCGTCTCGCGGTCGGCGACGAACGGATTCGGGACGGGCTCGACCAAGGACAGGCGCCGGCTTTCGCTGAACGGCGTATCCTGAATCTTCATGTTGTAGGCGAGCGGCATGATGGTCGCGAGGTTCAGGACATCAGCCACATTGTAGGCAAGCAGCGTCTCGAGCACCTTGCTGTCGCCGCTGCGGATGTAGTCCTTCCAGAGCAGCACGGCGAAGTAGCCGTCGACGTCCGCGAGCTCAGCGCGGTCCAGCCCCAATCGCCGCTCGCAGGCTTTCAGCCCGCCGGTAAAACCCAGGCTCGCGAGCACGTAGCGCAGGTCGATGTGGGCCTGCTCAAGCGGCAGTCGCATATGCCGGCGAAGAAACGGAATGTCGAAGGTCTTTCCGTTGAATGTCACCAACAGCCGGTACGACGCAATGCGCTCGGCGAACTCGTCCATGTTGTCGCCGCGCACGTAGTGATAGACGTCCAACCCGTCGTACAACGCGATGGTCGTGACCACGTCCCTGTTCCCACTCAAGCCCGTAGTTTCGATGTCGAGGAACGCGACCGAATTCTCGAAGTCCGGGAACATGCGCCACGCCTGGCTCGCGGGCAACAGCCGGTCGAAATACGTGGCGTTCCGTGCGGCGAGCTGCTCTTCGGACTCGCGCGCGTACTGGGTAAGCCTCTCGCGCCTGCGCCGGCTCACGGACTTGAGCGAGCTCTCCCCTAACTCCCGCCAGGAAAGCAGGCCGGCGTCCCAAAGCCCGCGCTCGGTCTTCGGCCCGATCCCCGGCATATGACAAAAGGTGTGCTCGATCATGCTTGCCCTCAAGTTGCCTGCAGCGCGGGAGCGTAGCAGGCCCGGGCCCCGCACGTCGAGGGGATTTCACCGCAGAGGGCACGGCGCGGCCTTCGGCCGCACCCAAATGACGAATGACGAAAAACCCAAGCCCGAAACAATGACGAAATCCGAATGACGAAAGCGAAGATATCGGCAGGATGATTTAGGGCAGAATGATCAGCCTTTCCCATCCCTGATCTGGCCATCGCCTTCTCTTTCGAACCATCTTCATGGCTGATCATCCAGCCGACACTCTCAGGACTGATCATTCTGCCCAAAATCATTCTGCAAGTATCTTCTGGCTGCGGCTATTCTTCCTTTTGGCGTCTTTTGGCCTGTTTGGCGGACGGTTCTCTCTGTGGTATCATGGGCATTCGGCTTCGCCATGAGAAGAGAACGCAAATCCAGAGTCTTGCTTCGGCTTGCGGCACTCGCTGTCGGGCTGTTGCTGGGCACGACGCCCGCGTGGGCAGGAATCTCGGCGGTCTGGGCAAACAACGGCGAGGACAAGGTCACGCAGGACGAAACGCGAGCGAGCGCGGACCCGGCGAGTGTGAGCAACTCGGTCTGGAACGGCACCGCCATCTCGCTGTTCGGCGCGAGGAACGAAATGGTCGCGTTCAACCTGGTCATCGAGTCGGCGAGCGGCCAGGGCACGAACGTGAGTGTCCAGTTCGACACCTTGACCGGGCCCGGCGGCTACATGATCGATTCCGCCCCCTACGGCGGCGACACCGGCTCGCTGTTCAGCTGGACGAACCGCAACATCGAACTGTTCTATCTGCGTTACCTCCAGATCAAGGGGCTGAGCCGACTCTCCTACGCGCAGTACGACGAGCGGCATATCCCCACGCGCATGCGCCGGCCGTGGACGGGCGAAGGGATCGGCTCGGGCGTCTGGTCGAACCGGCCCGGGCACGACAAGTACTATCCCGACATTGCGGTCCCGATCGAGCTGCACACGAACTTCAACATCGCAGCGGGCCGGAACCAGAGTGTGTGGGCCGACATCTACATCCCGAAGACCGCGCCGGCCGGCGCCTACACCGGCACGGTGAGCGTCCTCGAGGACGCGGTCCTCTCGCATGCCGTACCGGTCAGCCTTACGGTGCGAAACTTCACGCTGCCGGACACACCGACCGCGAAAACGATGGTCTACTACAGTGAGGGGAACCTGAGCACGCGCTACGGAAGCGCATCCCAGACGCTGGTCGACCGACATTTCAAAGTGATGCACCGACACAAGCTGTCCCTGATCGACGACGGCCGGAACGGCAGCCTCGACCGCCCGCCGGACGCATGGGTCGCGCGCCTGGACGGAAGCCTGTTCACGGCCGCCAACGGCTATGCCGGACCGGGCACGGGGATCGGCAACAACGTCTACTCGATCGGCACCTACGGAAGCTGGCGGTCCGTGCCGGGCTGGGACGACACCAGCGAGTCGTCGATGCGCCAGCACACCGATGCGTGGGAGAACTGGTTCGCCACGAACGGGAACGCGCAGGTGCGGGACACGGAACGGTTCCTGTATCTGGTCGACGAATCCGAGAACTGGCCGGAAACCCAGCAATGGGCGTCGTGGATCGAGAACAACCCCGGCCCGGGCGGCGCGCTCATGTCGTTCGCAACCGCGAGCGCGACGCATCGCGACGACTGGTCGCACCCGACGAACGACCCGCATTTCGCGTCGGTCAACATGCCGGCCCTGGACGTCGTCGCTTCCTGGATCGGGCTCGGCGTGACGAACGACTGGGAGCGCGCGATCCCCTACTACCTGACCAACGACACCAAGCGGTTCTACTGCTACAACGGGATCCGGCCCGCGACCGGCTCGTTCGCGACCGAGGACGACGGGGTCGCTTTGCGGCTCATGGCCTGGGCCCAGTACAAACGGCGCGTCGACCGCTGGTTCTTCTGGGAGGCCACCTACTACAACGAGTTCCAGGGCGGGTCCGGCCAGACCGACGTGTTCAAGCAGGCCAAGACGTTCGGCAGCTACGCGGGCGTCGATCCCGTTGCGGGCGAATACGGCTGGAACTACTCCAACGGCGATGGCGTGCTGCTCTACCCGGGCACGGACAACCTGTTCCCGTCCAACTCCTACGGCGCGGCCGGCCCGATCGCGAGCCTCAGAATCAAGCACTGGCGACGCGGCATACAGGACACGGATTATCTTGCGCTGGCCGAACAGGTCGACGCGGCGGCCACCCACGCGATCCTCACGAACGTGGCGCCGAAAGTGCTCTGGGAGAACGGCACCGCCCCGTACGAATCGGACAACCAGACCTGGTTCACGTGGGTACGCTGCAACATCGGCTGGTCCATCGATCCGGACGACTGGGAGCAGGCCCGCGCGGCGCTCGCCGACATCATCGAACAGGCGCCCGGCCTGACAAACGTCGTTGCCAAGGGTTCAGGCTGGAAGTATCGGCCGGGCACGAGCGAGGCTTCGGACCCGGTCGGCGCATGGCGCGCCGTAGCCTTCGACGACAGCTCGTGGTCGAACGGACCCGCCCCGTTCGGGTACGGGCCGCTCTCCTACGGCACGACCCTGAACATGCAGGGCGACCATGTCTGCACGTTCCTGCGCAAATCGTTCACGCTGGCCGACGCCGCAGCCGTCACGCACCTGGAGTTGGACGTCGACTACGACGACGGGTTCATCGTCTGGGTGAACGCTCACGAGATGGCGCGCGTGAACGTGGACGGCGCGCGCGGCTCGGTGGTCGCGCATGACGCGACCTGCTCAGGCTACGTTTCCGCCAACACCACCAACTGGACGGGCTTGTTCGAAGGTGTGGAACTGCCGCCACTCGAAAGCAATTCGCTGGTTGCCGTACAGCTGTTCAACAATTCGCTGAACAGCGGCGATGCCATGCTCGACCTGGCCCTGTCCGTGGCGCACACCGAGCTGAGCCTGGCCGAGGACAGTGACCGGAACCGGCTGCCGGACGCGTGGGAGACCGACAAACTCAGCGGGCCCGGCACCGATCCGAACGGCGACCAGGACCTGGACGGCCAGCTCAACATCCAGGAGTATGCCACCGGCACCGATCCCGACAGCGACACGAGCTACTTCGCCGTCGATGTGACGCAAACGAACGGCCAGGTCGAAGTGCGTATCCTCACGATTGCGGCCGCCGGGCCGGGCTATGCCGGCCGGACCCGCTACTATGGGCTGCAGTCGCGCAGCAAGCTCCACGCCGACAGTGCCTGGCTGACCCTGCCGTCCTACAGCCGGGTGCCGGGCGACGGAAACCCGATCCTCTACACGGCGCCCACAGGGAACACCTCGATCATCTACCGCGCGCGGGTCTGGCTGGAATAGCGAAAACGCCGTGAACTCACGACGCATGTGCAGCGCAGCAGCGCTGTCGGCCCGGGTCTCGTGATGTGGCGTAACGCCTCTCTGAATGCGCCATATAGGACGGTTCTTGCGGAACAATTGAGACACGCAGACCCTGTTTAGCACACAAAGAGAGCTATTTTGAACAAATAAAAAGGTTTTTATGTTGCAACACCCCTCTTTAGAGCATATGAAGGTCAATATGCCGAAGCGAATTCCAGAGGAAGAGTTGGGAGCGATCGTCTCGATCGTTGCGAAACACCCGGAGGGGATCAGCTTCAAGACCATCCGTACGAAGCTCGAAAGCGAGCTCCCCGACTGGACTCTGAAACGGCGTCTCGCGAAGCTTGTCGCAGGGGGCAGGATCGCGGCCCACGGCAAGACGAGGGCCCGGCTGTATTCCCCCATCGCCGCGCACCGGCGAATCGTCGAGGCAGCAACTCCTGTCCCTGCGGGAGGGATGCAGCTATCGGCGGAGGCTCTGGGCATCCGGCGGCTCCTTCTGCGTCCAGAATCGGAGCGAAGGCCGGTGAGCTATCACACGGAATTCCTTGAGGCCTACCGCCCTGACCAGACTGCTTACATATCGGGAGAACTCCGCAAGAGGCTCACAGAGATGGGACATGTCGGGCAGACCGGTCTGCCCGCGGGGACCTACCTGCGCCAACTCATGGGCCGCTTACTCATCGACCTGTCGTGGAATTCCAGCCGTCTCGAGGGCAACACGTACTCCTTGCTCGAGACTCAACGGTTGCTTGAATTGGGTGAAAGCGCGGAAGGGAAGGCAGCAGAAGAGACGCAAATGATTCTCAACCACAAGGCGGCCATAGAGATGCTTGCCGAGTTGTCGGACGATCTGCATTTCGACCGGTACACCGTCTGCAACCTGCACGCCCTTCTCTCGGAGAACCTTCTCCCGAATCCGGACGCCGGGGGACGTGTGCGCACACGCCTTGTCGGCATCCGGGGTTCCGTCTACGAGCCCCCCCAAGTGCCACAGCTGATCGAGCAGTGCTTTGACGTGGTTCTCGAGAAGGCAGAGGCCATCAGCGATCCGCTTGAACAAGCCTTGTTTGTAATGGTACAGCTTCCGTATCTTCAGCCATTTGAGGACGTAAACAAACGGGTCTCGCGGTTGGCTGCGAACATCCCTCTTGTTCGCCACAACCTCTGCCCGCTCTCGTTCGTTGACGTGCCCCAGGATGAGTATGCCCGTGCCACTCTGGCTGTGTATGAACTCAATCGCGTCGAGTACCTGCGCGACGTCTTTGCTTTTGCCTACGAACGTTCGTGTGCCAGGTACTCAGCGGTCCGGCAGTCACTGGGGGCACCCGATCCATTCCGCCTGAAATACAGGGACGCGATGAAGCAAATGGTCGCCCACGTGGTTCGGACCTGCCTTAACAAGCCCGATGCGGCAACTTGGATCAAGCGCAGGGCCAGGGAACTCTCGACAGAGGAAGACTGCGCACGATTGGTGGAGGTCGTAGAGACGGAACTCATCGGGTTGCACGAAGGCAACATTGCCCGCTATCGGCTGCGGCCGTCAGAGTACGATCAGTGGAGGAGCGGCTGGCGCTGACGGTGCTATTGCTGCTTCGCCTTCCTGGGCCACGCGCCATGCGCTGCATCCCTCCAGCGCATGAACCCGTCCGGCTGAACGTTGTTGTACGCATAGGCGTTCACAATCTTGAAGCCGGCCCCCATCACTTGTCAGGCAGAAGCCTGCGTACTGTGTCGAATTCGATTGCATGCGGCAACAGGCCCTTTGCAACCGCGGCCGCGGATACGATTCCGGCTGCTTCCCCGAGCATCACGGCCTCTCCGGTTACCCGGTAACTGGAATGAGCGTGGAAATCGCCGCTGATGCAGCGGCCCGCGGTCATCAGCCCGTTGACGTCCCTGGGGATCAGTGCACGCAGCGGGATATCGTAGGGCTGCGTCTTCACATGCTCGCCTCTGACTGAATGGTCGAAGCCGGTTGAGTTGTCTCTGTCGGGAGCATGCACGTCGATCCCAAACGTGGTGCGGCAAACCGCGTCTTCGTGCCGGACCCCCTTGATCATGTCCTCGACGGTAACGGTGTAGCGGCCGTGGACGCGCCGGCATTCCCGCACACCGATCTGTTCGGCGGTGGAAAGGATATGGACGTCCTGCCATATCCCGCCGGCGGCCCGGAGCGCATGGACGCTGCCGTGAATCTCACGGCGTGCATGGATCGTGGCGGCCGTAATATCGGCGGCGTCCCTGCCCGATACATCGTATTCATGGTTGACCATCATCATGAAGATATCGTTCTTCATCCTGAACAGGGACGGGGCGGCATAGGAGGGGGTGACCCCAGCGTTCTGCATGGCGGCCATCAGGCTGGCTTTGGCGTCTCTTGCATAGCCGCAGACAAACTCCCGGATATCATCAAAACGGATGCCGCCGACCAGTGCGATCAGACTCATGGGCTGGGTCTTGCCGGTCTCGGGATGGCCGTAATCGAACCCGCAGCCTGCCAGCGCGGCCAGATCGCCGTCCCCCGTCGCGTCGATAAAAGTGGCGGCCTGCCAGGCCTGGCGGCCTGATTTTGATTCGGTGATTACATGCGTTAACCGGCCGTCGGTTTTCAGGGCGGCGGCCGCGCGGGTATGATACTGCCAGGCGACTCCGGCCGCCGCGCACCGGTCTTCAAGCAGGAGCTTGAGGGTTTCGATATCCGCCGCATAACTGGAGTATTCCGGATCAGGGATCTCGAAACCGCCGCGCTGCTTGAGTTCATCCGTGAGTTCCCGCATGAAACCCGGCTTGTTGCGCCAGTCAATCATCCAGGCCAGCCCGCCTGAGGTCCAGATCCCGCCCAGGCAGCCGTGGGCTTCGAGCAGGAGGGTTCGAGACCCGGCTTCAGCAGCCCTGACGGCCGCGGCCGTTCCGGCCGGCCCGCCGCCGCAGACGATGACATCGTATATGCCCGCCAGGGGGACGTCGCGGACCCCTTCATGTATGACTGCGCTCATGACGATTGCCGACCCTCTCCGTTCTGCGGGAAGGGGATTGAAGATCCAACAGCCAACAAGGAATATCCAATTCCAAGTGAGAAGAGACGCCGGATATCTCCGTTGGAAGTTGGATATTCCTTGTTGGATATTGGGTGTTCGATGCCCCCTGTCCTCTGACTTCTGTCCTCTGACTTCTGTCCTCTGACTTCTGCCCTCTGACCTCTGACCTCTGACCTCTGACCCTATTCCCCCATCAGCCACACCGGCTTCCAGATCCCGCCGACGCCCCTGTTGTCTTCGACCCGCACGGTGATCGTGTTCTGTTCGCCGGGCCTGACCAACGCGGTAACCTCGATTTCGAACGGGGTCTTCCAATCGTCGGCCTTGACGTAGGGGCGCTCGCCGGCCAGGCCGCCGTTGACCCAGATCCTGGCCGCCTCGTCCACGGCGCCGAACAGGAGATTGATCTTCCTGTCGCGCGCCGCGGCCGGCACGTCGAAGGAGGCCCGGTACCAGGCCAGTCCGTCGTAGTCTTCGCCGTGCTGTTCCTTCCACTGCGCACCAACCGGTTGCTGCTCCCAGAACTTGATGACGGTCGCCTTGTGCCACTGGTTGGCCGCCGGATCGTAGTCTTCGGCGAACCACTGCTCGTCCTCCCCGATCTTCTCGGGATCCCACTGGAACGCCCATTCCGAGGGCAAAACGTCGAGCGGCTCGCGCCCGCCGAGCACCTGGGTCAGGCCGACCATCGTGTAGTCGTACTTCTTGACCTCCATCTCCGCCCTGCCCTCGCGGAAAAGAACGTGGTCGGCCACGTGCTCTGCACGGAACTTCTGCAACGCGAGTGAGGCCTTGATGGCCGCCTTCGCTTCTGTTGCGTTGGACCACAGCGCAGGATCCGTGGTGCGGCGCGTCACGGCCGTGGTCAGCCGCACGTGCTGCAGGCCGAGCCGCAGGAAATCGATGCGCTGTTTCTCGAGCGGATAGCGCCCGCGCAGTTTCGCCTTGGCCTTGTCCAGGATTCGTTCGGCCTCGTCCAGCACCTCGTCGGGAAACGCCACGTGCATGAGCGAGGTGCCCTCGAGATCGCCGGCCATCAGTTTCTCCGCCGTGCCCGTGTACTTCTCCCAGTACTTCAGGTACCTGCCGATATGGGGGGCAGCCGGCCCGAACCCGGAACAGTACTCCTTGATCGCCGCACGCACGCTCAGGTCCGGCCGTGCCTGGAGCCGGGCGATGACGTAGTAGTACGCGCCGCGCGCCGCGTAGTCGCTGTAGAACCCGTCGAAATTCGTGCCGATCATCCGGTTCTTGTATGCGAAATTGAAGAACTGCCCCGCCTCATGCAACGGCATCCACGGGCCACTGAACCCGGCCCAGAACCAGTTCGGGCGGTAGTAGAGCCTGACACCCGCCTTCGACCAGGCGGACCAATGCTCATACAGCCCGGCCTCCTTCGCGCCGGGCACACTGTGTGAGCCGCCGACGTAGCCCAGGATCAGGTTCGCTGTTACCTTCGTAGCGACGGGCGGCTTCCGGTAGTCGCTGTACGCGTACCCGCAGATAACGTAGTTCGGATCGACCTTCTTCGCCTCGGCCCCGATCGCGTTCCAGAACTTCACGTACCGGTCGGACAGACTCAGTTGTCGGAGCGCTCTCTTCTTCTGCCACTCCTCCAGTGGCAGGTTCGCCGGCACGTCCATCGCGCGGCAGTTGTCGCACACGCAGTAGCCACGGCCGTCGTTCGGGCAGGCGCGGATATTGCCCTTGCCGCCCCACTTCCTGATGATCTGCGGGTAGATCGCCGGGTTGCTGACGCAGAATTTCGTATAGATCGTGCGCTTGCCTATCGGCCCGCGCTCGCCATCGGGCCGCAAGGCGAACCACTCGGGGTGCTCCTTGCCGTACCATTTCCACCATTTCGTGAAGGAATGCCCGAAACTGAGCAGTACACGCCGGCCCATGTGGTGGCGGCGCATCCAGAGCAGCTCTTCCCTGGCGATCCGCTCGCGCGCGGCACGGTCTTTCGGCAGCAGCGATATCTTGATCCTCTTGCCGTACGTCGCTTTGCCGCCCAGCAATGCGTCCGCGCGCGGATGCCGAAACTTGCGCTGGAGCAGACGCGGGCCGGCCTGCAGATCGATGGCACGCACGGCGAACGTCTCACGTTTGGGGATATAGGTCCCCAGCTCGCCCGGCCACAGCCAGCGCACGCCGAGCTGGCGGTCCAGGAAATCCGCAACGGCAAACAACGTGCCCGCCTGGGTCGTCTTCATCTCGTACGGGTCGGGCGCCTTGCTGTTGAGTGAGCCGTCACGCCCAACAAGGAACAGCGCGTTGCCGACCGTCCGGATGATGTAGTGCTCAGGCGTGAGGGCATCGGTCGAGATGCCCGCCTCCTTTGCCGCGACACACGGACCGATACACACAACTGCCCGGTCGGGCTCCGATTCGAATTTGCTTTCCGTCGTGATCGGAAGCTCGGCGCTGGTCGCCTTCTTGATATGCCACTGCAGCTCACGCGCGGCCAACTGCACCACCGCGTCCGCCTTGTCGGCCACCAGAATCGTTGCGCGGGGCGCGCCCTTCTCGACCAGGGTCAGCCGTGCTGCGTGGGCCGGCAACGCCACGGTGAACAACAGTGACAACAGAATCATGGCGCCCGATCGCACTCTCATCTCACACTCCTGCTTCCAGCAGCTTCGCACTATGGTACGGTCCTAACATCAATTATGTGAACAATAACAAATCTCGATGATTCATCAAGGCCGGAACGCCAATTAGACTGTATTTGCTTGTTTTTTGGGGCGATATTGCCAGCGCGAACGACTGTTGAAGATGCTTCTGGCAGGGCAGCTCTTGACAAACATGCGATTGATTGGTATATACTATTACCTCAGCCACTTGAACGTGACATCTGTGAGGGTTGTGCCGGATGGCGATAGCACGGATAGAGTGCGAGATTGACCGGACGGACCGGAAGCCTGCGTACCGGCAGCTCGAGGACGCGATAGCGGCCAGGATCCGGGCGGGCGAATTGAAGGACGGGGATCGGTTACCCGCGGAGAGTGTGTTGGCGAAGCAGCTCGGCATCTCCCGGATGACGGTACACCATGCGTATGAGGGGTTGCAGCGGCGCGGGATGTTGGAGCAGTACCGCGCGAAGGGCACGTTTGTGACGGGGCCGGGCGACCGCCGGCTGCAGCTCGGCAGTGTGATGCTGATGATGGATGCGCGCGAAGCCTGGACGATGTCGGTGATCGAGCAGGACTACCTGCACGGGTTCCAGCAGGAATGCGCGCGCCGCGTGTACACGACGACAATC
>Ga0272441_10002584_pt1 | contig 36312 bp, 24 predicted proteins | sample SSMProp6N_FD_193582 | JGI IMG/M metagenome (GOLD analysis project Ga0272441, IMG submission 193582) | Marine sediment archaeal communities from Little Sippewissett salt marsh, Falmouth, MA, United States - SSM-Prop-6N | ecosystem: Environmental > Aquatic > Marine > Wetlands > Sediment ...
CTGGGACTGGTCAGTAATGGCAGGTCCGGTGTCGGGCATTACGGGAGACTCGCCCCCACCGGAGCAGCCCAGTGCGACCAACGCTACTACAGCGATAATCGCAAGGAGCACTGTCCATCGATTCATAATGACCTCCTTGGTAATATTCCAGATTTTATATTGATTTCCGCCTTAGAAATCTTCTCGATCGACTCATAAAAACGATATTGAATTATGCTTACTTTTTACACATTATAAGATACAAACAGTGCATATTTCAAATATATAAAAGTTGAATCTGTTAAAAAACTACTAAAAAAATCCGCGCCGGATATGCGCGGAATAGAGCGGAACTCCCATTATAAATCAGCTTAAGACCTATTAAATATGGCGTTACAGCATGTTAAGTAATATACTAACCTGCTTCTTCATAAGCTTCCGAATCTTCGTGCGAAGAATTTTTATTTTTCGTTACCGGTTTTATGTCCAGATCGATTCTGCCTTGATCTATATCATCGCTCTCAACCACAAGCCTGCCCTTCTCATTACTGCTGGGTATCTCGTACATTACGTCCAGCATCAAATTCTCGATAATACTCCTTAGTCCACGCGCCCCGGTTTTACGTTTCGAGGCCTCACGTGATATCGCCTTCAGGGCCTCTTCGGTAAACTCAAGCTGTATGCCATCAAGATTGAGAAGCTCTGCAAACTGACGGGTTATCGCGTTACGGGGTTCGGTAAGTATGCGCACGAAGTCCTTCTCTTCAAGGTCGTCAATGGTCGTAATTACTGGGAACCGGCCTATAAATTCAGGAAGGAATCCAAACTTGACAAGGTCCTGCGGGAGAACATCCTTCACGATCTCGCTTGCCTGCTTTCCCTTTCGAGGCTTGACATCCGTGCGGAACCCCATTGTCTGGTGTTCCTTACGTGCCCTTATAACCTCGTCCAGCCCCTCAAACGTGCCACCACCGATAAACAGAATATTTGTCGTGTCTATCGGAATATACGCCTGGTCCGGATGCTTCCTTCCGCCCTGGGGCGGGACATTTGCAACCGTTCCCTCAAGTATCTTTAACAATGCCTGCTGGACACCCTCGCCCGAAACATCCCTCGTTATCGATGGATTGTCCTGGTTCTTGCGCGCCACCTTGTCGAGTTCGTCAATGTAAATTATCCCGATCTGCGTACGCTCGATATCTTCCTCGGCTGCTATGTAAAGTTTAAGGATAATATTCTCGACATCCTCGCCAACATAGCCCGCCTCCGTGATGCTGGTTGCATCGGCAATGGCGAAGGGTACATCGAGTACGTTCGCAAGCGTCTGGGCAAGAAGGGTTTTTCCGCAGCCCGTGGGACCGATCAGCATTATGTTCGACTTCGAAAGTTCGATTCCGTTCCTGGGCTGAAAGAAGCTCTTGATTCTCTTGTAATGATTGTAAACAGCCACCGAAAGGGTTTTCTTTGCGACTTCCTGTCCGATCACGTACTCGTCAAGCTGGTCCTTGATCCCCTTGGGAGTGCGCACCGCGAGCCTGTCGATAGGTGTTCGATCGGACCTTGCACCGATTCTGCATGTCGTGTCCTCGTTTATAACCTGTACACAGAGTTCGACACAACGGTCGCAGATGTATATCCCATTCGGGGCCACTACAAGCTTGCTGACCCGGTTCTTGGGCCGTCCGCAAAAACTGCATCTCAAATCGTCAGAATCAAAATCAGGCATAATTTTTTTCCGAAAACCAGAGGTAACATTCCTACTCTACATCACGTTACCTGTTCTGGCAAGAAATGGGATAAATGATGTCTATCGTGTAAAACCCCGGCCTTTATTCCTCGGTCTCGGATTCGAAAGCCGGGCGTTTTGTGATTATTTCATCAATGAGCCCATACTCGAGCGCTTCGGTAGGACTCATGAATTTATCTCTATCTGTGTCCACTCTGACTTTTTCTATCGGTTGTCCTGTGTGAGCACATAGGATCTGGTTGAGCCTTTCTCTCGTTTTAAGAATGTTCTCTGCGTGAATACCGATATCACTCGCCTGGCCATGTACTCCGCCGGTAGGCTGGTGGATCAGGATCTCCGCGTTCGGAAGGGCGTACCTCTTGCCCTTCGCACCTCCGGCAAGTACAACAGCTCCCATACTCGCTGCAAGGCCAATGCAGATAGTGCTTACATCCGGTTTGATGATCTGCATCGCGTCGTAAATCGCCAGGCCCTGGGTAACGATCCCGCCCGGACTGTTGATGTAAAGGTCTATGTCCTTCTCCGGATCCTCCTTTTCAAGAAAAAGAAGGCTCGCGACTACCGTGTTTGCAAGGTTTTCATCGATCGGCCTGCCGAGGATGATAATCCTGTCCTTCAGAAGCCTGGAGTAAATATCGTAAGTACGCTCTCCCCTGCTTGTCTGCTCGATTACGTATGGTACAAGTCCCATATTTCGTTCCTTTGGCTTTAATCCCGCCCTTTGGGTCATCGATAATCGACTTAATACATCTTAAAGATACATCATACTATCGGATAATGGGACACCTCTGTGTCCCCGGAAGTGCGAAAATAGCGAAATTTTACCGTATTTCAACCAGGTTGGTATCAGGTAATATGCTGAATAAAATTTCATCCACCAAGCCTGAATGTTCTCTCACAGTGACTGGATTCACGCCACTCGCATGTACCGCATATGTAATCCATGTGAACGGGGAGCAGGTTCTGCTCAATTTTGTTCAGGATTTCACCCCAAACATATACAGCTTCCGGAGTGATTTCGAGTATCTCAAACACCCGATTATCCATGAGCGTTGCCGAATCTGGTAAATCACCAATCTCAGATCGGGAATGCGATGGCATTCCCATGCATGTTTCTCCATCCAGATGAGGGCATGAGTGACAGAAATTATCAGGTCGGTTCGTTACAATCACACGGGCCCCGCGATTATTACTAAGATACCGGTGAATCCTGTCCATCAACTCAATAAATTCAGGGGAATATCCCTTACCCTCAAAGCCCTGGAGGCAGATCAGGTTGTGTGCACGAATCGTAATGGGTTCCGAAACCGGGTTCATCTCATCTGAACCTTCTCATGGTTCGTGGGTTTCTTCGGATGCGTCCGAATCTTCGGTATCATCCGAATCAGGGCTGTCGGGTACGGCCTCTTCCGCGGAATCATCTTCACCGGGCGATTCCATAAGGCTCTCCTTTGCCGACTTAGCCTCGTCCATCAGTACGTCCGTTTCAAACTCCGCAAGCGGATCGTCGGACGTATCGACAAATTCCTTCTCGATATTCTCAAGCCTGTCGCGGATATCCTGGATCATCTCCTGGAAATCCTCCTCCGAAATCCGTTCCGGCTCAACCTTATTGATAAGGAAGTGAGTTACTTTCCTCTTGAGAAGCTCATCCCTCGTGTTTTCCATGAACCGGGCATCCTGGAGAAGAGAGCGCATATCCTTTTCGGAAAGCCCCTGCCTCATCGACATCATCATGATGTAATTCGCGACCTCTTCCGGGCTTGTCTTTATTGATTCCCTGCGTGCAACCTCACGGAGTATAAGATCGAGTTTGCCAAGCCTTGTGGCCTGGTGCATCGCACGTTTTCTTATTCCCTGCCCCACGACATTGTCAGGTTTCATGAAATCATCGATTTCCTTACCCCTGTCCTTGATTGCCGACAGTGACCGATCGAGAATGTCCAGGAACTTGCTTCTTACAAGGCCCTGGGGAAGCGGAAACTCCGAATTCTCAATAAGGTACTCCTCGATCTGTTCCGACCTCGAATTCTCGTCCATTTGCTGGAAATTATTCTCAAGCTCCAGCCTTATCTTTTCCTTCAGATCCCCGAGTGATTCAACTCCCTGCTCCTTAAATTTCTCGGCAACAATTTCATCCGTAAGCTCTGCAGGCTGGACGGTCGAAATCTTGATTATCCTGACCTTCGCCTTAAGAGTTTTCCCCCTGACCTTTCTGACATCAAAATCATCGGGAAGAGCAATGTCGAATTCCTTTATCTCTTCAAGCTGCATGCCCATGAGATGGTCTTCAAGGCCGGCGATTGCCTTGCCGCTACCCATCTCGACCTCGATCATGTCCTGGTTGATGCTCCACGGCTGCTCGCCCTCGATGGTGTCAACGAGGACATCCGGAACCTCGCCCTGGAAACTGATGAGTAGAAAATCCCCGTTTTGCACCGGGCGATCCTTTATCTCCGTCGACTCACCAAGCCTGACTGAGATTCTGCGAATCTCAGTCTCGACCATTTCATCATCCAGTTTCCTCTCGGGAAGCTTCACACCGATAGTTTCGTAGTCGACCTCTGGTATCTGTGGAATAACCTCGAAAACTGCCACATACCTGAAGTCGGTACCATCGGTCCAGTCGATGTGGTCGATCCTGGGCTGGCCGACCACGGTAAGTTCCTTTTCCTTTATCAGCGGCCAGATCGTGTCCTTGATCGCTTCCTCGGTAGCTTCCGCGATAATTTTTTCGCGTCCACCCGCATGCTTGTTGATTATGTTTCGTGGAGCTTTTCCGGGCCTGAAGCCGGGGATATTAATGTTGCGCGAAAGATCGTTGTAAACCCCATCAAGCTTGCGTTTGAATCTCTCCTCGGGGACGGTCACGATAAACCTGCAAGCGGTATCGGAGAGTTTGACGAAATCGGCCTGTGGTGAAGTTTTGGTCGCCATTTTTATTTAACCTCGGGGTGCATCAGGGCATAAAAAAAAGCGGGAAACGGGACTCGAACCCGCGACATCAACCTTGGCAAGGTTGCGCTCTACCAGCTGAGCTATTCCCGCATGCTTCGGAGACAGAAATTGTCGCCGTCGCGACGGATAAATGTACTATAGAGGTGTAACCATGTCAAGGATCGGCAGAGAAGATAAAATCAGGTTAAAAAAACGGTGCGGACGAAACTGATAATAAATAGAAGGGGCGCGGACAGTATCCGCGCCCCGCTAGTGTCGTTATGACAACGCCATGATAGTGAATCAGTAATCCACGCCAGCCTGCTGCTGGTTCTTCGGCGCCGCAATATCCACACCCGAGTCAACTACGATAATTACACCGTCACGTCGTCCATCGGGGCCAACATAGAGATCCTCGCGTGTTGGGTTGCTGGGATCGAATTCCTGGTTGACCGTGAAGAGACTTCGCTCGGTATAATCACCCCAGAGGTTGTAGACGTCGTTACCCGGATTCTGGAGAGTTCCATAACCGGCCAGATGGTAACCCGTGATCGCACCCGTGATGGGGGCGTTCGCGTTCGGTCCACCTGAATCGGAGACGAAGCTCGAGTAACCACCGACTCCCTCAAACAGGGCATAGTAGTAGAAGTTACCGGGGGTGAGCCAGAACTGGTAGTCGTCACGGTAGTTCGTCGTGTTCTCGAACGCGTAGGCGCTGTACTCAGGATTGACATAACCTGTCAGTACGTGCGGCTCAGGTTCGGGGACTACAACGATCGGCCACGGCGCATGCCTCTGACCCTCACTGCTATCCCACATCAGGTTACCCTGTGCTCCACCGACGGATCGACGCACGTAATAAAGGGCGCGGTCAAAAGGCTGTGCCCAGATATTAACACGTGCAAGGCCGTGTGTATCAAAGTGGAACTCAAGAGGACCAAAACCGTTTTCGGCGGGATTGGTCTTTAACTTCCCGTACTTGGACACGTCACGTGTCCTCTGGAACGGGTTGGTAGGATATTGTGAGAGGTAGCCGAACTGGATGAGTACATCCAGGTCACCGGGGAACGCCGCGTAACCGGTCTCGTCCGGAGGCAGGTAATAACTGAATCCGGTGTCGGGGTTGATCGGCGAACCAAGCTTCGCAAAGGTATCGGTAATATCGCCACCGTAAAGGATAAGCGGATAGAAACCGCCCTTGTCGACAGCATATCGCTCTAAGGCGATCTGGATCGCATGGATGTTGCTCTTTACCTCAGCCTCCTTGGCCTTCTCGCGCGCCTTAATGAAGTTAGGGAGCGCCATGGCGGCCAGGATGCCGATGATAACGATAACAACTAGCAGCTCAATAAGGGTGAATCCTCGCTGCGATTTCATCGTGCTCGGACGCACCTCCTTTCAGACCAGGTTTATTTGAGCCTGAAACCGGTCAATAGTCTCAGGCCGGGTCCCCACCCGATACATCAGGAAAGGAAAAGGGTCTATATGCATTCCCGACTCGAGTTCCGTAGTCTGAAAGCCGGATAAATATAAAATTTGATAATTGTTTTCTATAAATCTGCTTTCGGACGACCGATACACTCACGACGTGGTATACCCGAGCCGTTTATGTCATGTCTTACCCGTCAGGTTGTCAAAGTACATCCAGTCAACATATCCTGAATATATCAGGTGGCGAACTGGAGCTGGTCCTTGACAGTGTCGGACTTGATGTCGACACCGGATGAAACCTCAATGATAACCCAGTCGAGGACTCCATCAGCACCGGACTTGCGATACTGATCGATATCTCCAGGATTCTGAGGATTGATTCCGTCTGAGAACGCACCCGTCCACGGGTCGTACTCCTGAGACGGATAACCGGTGGTCTCACCACGCTGCTGGTTTGCAACTCCGACAGAAGTATCGAGAGCTACCCCGGGCGGGAAGTCCTCAATGTTACTCTCCGACGGCAGGTTTGTCCTTTCGGGCATCCTGTTGAAGTAATCCAGTCCACCTTCGACCAGTGTGTCACGGTCGCCAGCGGCGCCATAACCATAAAGCAGGTATCCGGCGGCCTCATCAGCCATGATACCGAGATTCGAGAACTCAACAGAGCTGTCGATTATCGCGGTGTAGTTCGCGGCATAATGGAAATAAACCGGAATCTGGTCGTTGAAGATCGGGTGGTAATAGAAGTTGCCGGGTGAATCCAGGTCAGGATCACTGAAGACATCATCCGAACTCTGGGCCTCACTCTCCTCGATACTCTCAGTGGTGTAGAGTACGTAGTCGGTCTGCGGGGTGTCTCCCCAGCCAAAACCGAGATCGAACATCTTGTCGCCGTGCTCACCGCCATACGGGAACACACCGGTCATGCCGGTGTTGTTGATGCTTGCGCTGTTCCACATACCTGTGTCGCGTCGCGCGAACGGGTTGACGGGATACTCCGAAAGATAACCGAACTGGACCAGCGGGTCCATCAGCATCCTGAGGCCATTGGGCCCGATCGCAAGAGCGGGATCGTTGACCTTCGCAAACGGAGTCATTCCGTGTGTCGGGAACTGGCTTACACCATTACCGGCGAGATCGACCGACATCTTGATGATGTTACTGTTGCGCTCTGCTCCAACGAGGAACGGCGGATAGACACCGCCCGAGTCAACAGCATACCTCTCAAGAGCGATCTGGATCGCGTGGATGTTCGACTTCACCTCGGCCTCACGGGCCTTGTTACGCGCCTTAATGAAGTTCGGGAGCGCAATCGCAGCCAGGATACCGATGATTACGATAACCACCAAAAGCTCGATAAGGGTAAAACCTTTCTGGTTTTTCAGGTTGTGCTTCACTAACAGCACCTCCTTTCCAGCACGAGATATTTTGTACTTACCTTTCATAACTCTGCTCTTTCTCCTGAGCCCTTAATCGGGCCAGGGTATGAATTCAGCTTTATGCAAATCCCCAGGCTGCCGTAAGCAGATACAGGATATTGCGTGCAAACTTGTTCAGGTACAGCCTAAAAAAGTCGGCAGCGTAAATTACCAAGCTATTTACGAGGGTAACAGGCGGATAAAGCGGGGATGATGGGTATAATAGCCGCTCTGAATGGCTACCTCGAAACCGCGTTTTCTGGTACTGACAATTCTTTATGGATAACAGCCTTCGAATAACTTATAACGCTTATAATGAGAATATAACAAGCGTTGATTATAATTGGACCGTCATCACATTGTCAAGATACCAGTTGCGCGAATTTCTATCGTCTCAAGCTGTCCGGGCTGCCCCCGGACCTTCTTACTTATTCAGATGCCCCAATGAGTAAAGTGGTTCAGAAAATAATTTATGATATGAGAAAACCCCTAAACCATCGGTGCCTTAACGAGTTTACCATCCTGTTCCGGAAACACGCAAGTACCAATTTCAGAAAAATCCGGGGTAACCAATTTTTTTATAGTATTTTTTCTTCCCCCTAAAATGCGCGAGGGGGGACTTGAACCCCCACGCCTTGCGGCACCAGATCCTAAATCTGGCGCGTCTACCATTCCGCCACTCGCGCGTTTTCTTTTTCTCTATACTATTATTATATTCCCGCACCGTCCTTAATCAAGATACCGATCGTTTTCACTTCCATACTATTCTCGGGCCGTCCTTCGAGTCCCTTACCTCCGCACCGATCTCCGCAAGCTGATCGCGAATGGAATCGGCGAGTTCGAAATTCTTCGACGCCCTCGCGTCCTCCCTCAGCTTCATAAGTACATCGGCAAGCTTAGCGGCGTCTCCCCCGCCCTTCTCGGCTTGTTCTCTTCCCTTCTCGGTCAGATACAAATTCTCACGCTCTCTTTTATTCACACCGAGTATCTCGGTCAGATGCACAAGCCCGCCAAGCGCTATGTTGGCGGCATCGAAATCATGCACGTTGTCCGCCGACATCTTTTCAAGGCTCGAATTGATCCTCGAAATCAGCCTGAACAGCTCCCCTACCGCACCCTGTGTGTCGAAGTCATCCGCAAAGTGACGGTGCGCAAGATACAGGGCCTCCCGTACCGCGGTTACGAGGTAGAAGTCCGTTGGTTGCGGATTCAGATCGTCCGTATCGAGCCTGATACCATCGTCGAACTTCGAAATGATCCTGCCGGCACCCTCTTTCTCGTCATCCTGCCCGTAATCCCTGTCGACCTGGTCCCATATCTGGAGCCAGTTCTCATTCCTCTCTTCGGCACGCCATCTAAGGAAATCGGTGAGCCTTCGGAAAGTCTCGCTGAGCCGCTCCTTCGCCTTCGTTAATTCATCGATCTTCTCAAACGAGAACTCGACCTCTTTTCTGTAATGCGCGGAAAGAAGGAACAGGCGAATCACTTCGGGATCGTACTTCTTAAGAACATCCCGAATAAGAATACTCTCGCCGCTCTTCGCCATCTTCTCCCCGCCCTTAAGTACAACCCACTCGTTGTGCATCCAGATTCGCGCGAAATCCTCATCCGGATGTCCGCACTTCGCCTGCGCGATCTCGTTCTCGTGATGCGGGAACTTGAGTTCCTTCCCGCCACCGTGAATGTCGAACGATGGGCCGAGATACTTCGCGCTCATTACCGAGCACTCTATGTGCCAGCCCGGACGTCCGGGTCCCCACGGCGACGGCCACGACGGCTCTCCGGGCTTCGCAGCCTTCCAGAGTGCGAAATCCCTCGGGTCGTTCTTCGCATCCGCGGTTTCATCCTGGCGCGATTCATCGAGAAGATCATCCATCTTCATACCGGACAACTGCAGGTAATCGGGATAAGACGCGATGTCGAAATAAACGCTTTTATCCTTACCGATATACCCGTGCCCGTTGTCCATGATGAGTTTCACGTACTCGATGATCTCATCGATGTGCGTGCTCACCTTGGGATAAAAATCGGCTTCCTCGACACCGAGCGCGAAAAGGTCGGTGTAGTACTCATGCACGAATCTCGCCGAAAGCTGGATCGGATCTGACTCGCCGACCTTCTTCGCCTCCTCGATCATCTTGTCGTCGATGTCGGTGAAGTTGGTCACGAATTTCACGCGATAGCCATGCGACTTGAAGATCCTGCGGACGACATCGTAGAAAACCGGATTCCGCATGTTGCCGACGTGCACGAACTGGTAGGTGGTGGGCCCACAGACGTATATCGAAACCTCGGGATGCGCGTCGACCGGAGGGAATGTCTCCTCCCTGCGTGTGAGCGAGTTGTAGATCCGTATAGGGGGCGGATTCCCCCATGGCCAGGTCATTTTGTTACTCATGGTTTCACCACCTGTAGTCTTTTGGTTACGATATACGCGAACATGCGACCAATCGTATCCCCGTCGGGTTCATTTGGCAATAGGGCAAACGTGTGTACTGCCAGACAGTATTCAGGACAACCAGCTTGACACTGTCCGGTCATCGCTGTTCAATTACCTGTCATTGATGCCCGTAAGTGCATCGGATAAATCGATCAGGGGTATAGAAGGGAATGTACTGCCACAAATGCGGAACTGAAAATGAAGAAACAGCGATGTTCTGCAAGAGTTGTGGCGCTCCCACTGTTACAAAACTGACGGAATCGCGTCCACCAATGCCATTCAGGATATTAGTTGTTTACTACGCCGATAAGTTCGGAATTGTAATCACGGCGATTGGGATAATATCGTCAGTATTGTTCATGGCAGCTTTCGCCCTGTTCTTCGCACCTTTTTACTATGTAATAATTGATGGTGTGCAGGCAGGGCACTTCACAGGAATGCACTTCGCCACAGTCTCACCACCAGATTTTATCAGCTCCCACTACCAGTCAATATACGAACAGGTATATCACTTTGAAGACAGCGGCTTATTGACTTTTATCCTAATCCCGTTGTTAGCAGTATTCAGCGGAATCATAGGTGGATTCTTCCCCAACTATGCTGGACGTGGCTGGTGCGCGTTCGCTGGATTGCTTGCAGCTCTTTTTCTTTACGGCTGGTATACATCAACAAAGGTTCCAGGTGGTCTGGTATGTTCAGCAAACATCAGGCCGGATAGTGGTATCTACACACCTGAAGAGGTAGTCACGCTTAAGTACTTACTGGTTTCAGCACCTGGCCTTATCTATGCATTTCTTATTTCCGGCGCTGCAGGGATCTTTAATTTAGTCACAATGATTGTTATGAAGGTTAAATCCAATCGCGAAGCCAACACACCGTCACAACATCACGGTCAGCCAGGATATCCGCAGAATCCCCCGCCTAATACGTAACTCCCAATTAAGTCTGAAGTTGAAATTCCGTATTCCCCGAATGTATATTTCGTCCTGTAGCTATCGCATGATCACTTCAATATCGGTTAACTTATCATGCCCCGGAACGACTGGTTAAAAAAATATTTTCTACCGCTTCTGATCCTCACGGCATCGATGTCGTTCATCACGTCTTACTACCATCACTACACCTACATCGGAGCGACGAATCAGCACCTTGTCGCAATCGACCACATGGAGGTCGTAAGCGCTAAGGCACCCGCTCCGATGCAGTACCGTGCGGCCCCTTATTTCATCGCGCAGGGAATTCTGAACATTACGGTAAAATTCGGGATATCGAACGACTCGGCGTCGCTTGCGATTGTCTATACCGCGATTCGTTTTCTCGTCATGACCGTCGCCGGGCTGGCTCTGCTTTATTTTCTCGGGCTGTGGTTCGATCTGAAATCATCGGTGATGGGACTGCTTTTCATGTTCGCGGTCAATCCGCTCGCAGAGTACCAGTACTACCATCAGCCGGGAGACCCGTGGAACCTCCTGTTTTTTATCCTCGGATTTATCTTCATCGCAAAAAAATACGATCTGCTACTGATCCCCCTGATCTTCATCGCCGTTCCCTTCAGGGAGACGGTCCTCCTTCTGATACCCGCCTACATCGCCGCACGTTACGACGAGGATAAACCACTCACGGTGATCCTGATCTCGATCGCCCTGATCATCGCATGGCTCGTACCGTGGTATTCGCTGAGAGTGATTTTCGGAAACGCAACGAACTACATGGAACAGAAACTCGATGATGCCAACCTTCCGGGAGTGTTCGCTGAAAATATTTCCGGCACAAAAGGTTGGGCTGTACTTCTCCTGTATTTCAACATTCTGTGGATCGCGATATTCGCCGCATGGAATCGAATACCCAGAGTGATCAGGAGAATTTTCGTTATCGTCCCACTATTTCTGTTGATCCATCTCGTATGGGGACGTTTAGTGGAAGGTCGCCTGTACGCTCCGATTCTCCCACTGTTTCTTGTCGCGGGGCTGGCGTGGCTGTCGCCGAAGATAAGCAGTAACGAGTAATTCACCCTGCGTTTTCAATAACTTTCTTAGCGGTTTCAAGCCTTTTAAGTACTTCCTCCACCGTCAAGGCAGAAAGAAGTCTGCTTATCTCGAATCCGTGACGTACTCCCGTAAGTGCAATTCTCAGCGGAAGATAGACCATCTTTTTTCCATGAGTTGCAACAAGACCCTCGATAAGATCGGTCCATTTTCCTCCGCAGGAACCGAGTATCGCGTTGATCGGCACAAGCGACTCAGCAGCGTCCATCCCGCTGAATCCTGAACGAAGGGCATCTTCATCGGGTTCTTTCGCCAACGGAAGAACATCATCGGTAATAGATTTAAGGGATGTGATCTCATCCCCGACTGTCCCGAGAATTTTCAGAACCGACTGCTCTGACTGATCGTCAAGGTTGATTCCATCTGAATAGACGGACTCTTCCCACGCAGAAAGTAACTCATCCGGTGACATCGAAACTATATGCTCACGTTCGATAAATTTCAGCCGCGCGGGAGCATGCGCCGCGGACGAGGTCGACACACGATCGAATGAAAACGAATCAAGAATTTCGTTGATGGTCAGAATCTCCTTCGCGTCGGGATGCGTCCATCCCAGCAGAACGAGATGATTAACAATCGCTGATGGCAGGTACTGACGAAGTTCATCCAGTCCGGTAAGCGAATCGCGTTTGGATAATTTCTTTCCCTTCTTTCCGGTAATCAGTGGAAGATGCGCGAACTCGGGTGGTTCATATCCGAGAGCCCTTAATAGAAGAATCTGCGCTGGAGTGTTCGGAAGATGGTCCGATCCCCTTATCACATGGCTTATCCGCATCAGCGCGTCATCGAGAGGACTTACAAGCATGTACGTAGGTTTTCCATCCGAGCGTATACAGACAAAATCACCGATCAGTTCAGTTTTAAAGACCTGTACACCGTGCACAAGGTCTTTGAACTCCACTGATTCACCAAGTCTTTTCTCATCGACATGAAATCTCCAGACGCATTCCTCTCCCGACTGAATTCTCTCGTTGGCTTCAGATAAATCAATCTCCCTGCACCTGCCGTCGTAGATATATGGACGCCCCGCAGCACGAGCTGAAGCTCTCTGAAGATCGAGATCCGATTTCGTGCAGAAACAGGGGTAGAGAAACCTTTCCGATTTCAGGCGATCGATCGCATCCCCGTATATCTCCATTCGCTCAGACTGCCTGTACGGACCGAACCCGCCATCACGGTCGATGCTTTCATCCCAGTCGATGCCGATATAAGTAAGAGCATCGAGAATTTCCTGTTCGAATTCCGATCTCGAGCGCGCAGCATCTGTATCATCTATCCGCACAACAAATTTACCATCCGACTGGCGTGCCGCGATCCATGCAAACAGCGCGGTGTGGAGTGATCCAAGGTGCGGGGAGCCTGTCGGTGATGGTGCGAATCTCGTGCGCATTCGATTCTCCAATTCGGACGCAGGAACCTATTCAGGTATCAAAATAAAATACGATATTCTTGACCGCCATTTCAAGAAATTATAAAATACTATTATCTTTTAAATGGCTAGCAAACCGGGTTATTATAGCATCTGATTGGGTAGACTCCCGACAAAAAACCCGGGATGCCGGGCTGGTATGTGCATGGAGTTGTTACAAGTGAAGATTAAAATCATCTCAATACTTTTCGCACTGGTTCTGATCATCGCATCAGGCTGCTCGGGAAACGGATCGGAAAATCCGGTCGCGCCCGAAGCATATACACATGGTTCTTCAGCACTGGCAGGCGACTCCCATCTCCTCTGGGGGATGTGGCAGGTTGCAATCGACACATCGAACGGTGATGTTGAAATCGTCCCCTGCAGAGAGGGAACATTTCATGCGAACGTCGTTCAGTACCTTCAGCCCCCGTTCCAGATCGGGATGGGAATCGTTATAAACGACATGAACATGGAGACGGGCGTCTTCGACATCGATGTCAGCCTGACCCACCCGTTCCCCGATCCGTCACTGAAGGGATTCGACGTCAAGGGAATTTTCATCACGAACGGAATTATGTACAGCTGGTACGACAGCTCTCTTGTTTACGCGGATTACATTTTAAATCCAAGGCTTCTCAACGCGGACGGATATACCCGCTGGTGGAACCCGATCGAGTTCGATCAGCCGGGAGTTCTCGGATACACAGAGGGAGTTCTCGGAACCAAGTTTGTAAATTTCACATCAACACTTAACCCGTTTAAATATTTCGCCGACCATCTCGAAGTCGAGGATGAATTTTATATCGAGCCCGGTGGCAGAAATCTTTTCTCCGAATCGGTGACAAATACGCGCAAGTACATGATCCAGTTTCCTGTTGTCGCGGGAAACCCTCTCGTTGTTTTCAACTATGCCGTCGATGCGAACTGGGAAGCTCCCCAGGGCGATCCGGAAGATCTCGCAAGTTTCGGACCCGATGCCAATCAGCCGGAGCCGTACCAGATTACGGTCGCGGACAACGGCACATCGGCCTTTTACGATGAAGGCTCGGGACTCCTCGGCGGCGACGTGAAAATTCTTCTCGGAATATCAGATTATGGCTTCTCCACACCTTCGAGTGTTGCCGAAGAACTGGAGACTATTATCGTTGAGAGTTTCACTCTCACGACTGCAATCACCGAAATTAATCCGGCTGATTTCTCTTACTTCGATGGACGATCTGCTATCTACGAAGTCGATATACCCGGTGTCGAACCGGAAGCAGCATACAACCAGGAACTTCTCATACACGCTGTAACCAGTGACCTTACATATGACCAGGGTTACGGCACCCCCGCACCCGATGAACCGCTTGCCTCTTTTTACCTGTACGATGTTCCGGTTCTCGACGGACTTCCGTCACCATCCACCCCGGTCATAAACGACGTCAGCATCACAAGGGATATAGCCGGAAGACTGACCGGATTCATAATCGACTGGGACGACGATCCCGAAGCATACGAATACCGTGTCTACTGGTCGGAGGACCCGTACGAGGTAGACGGCAGCCTGACATTCGATCTCGCGCCCAACGGCGTCGTTGATGAATCCAGCTATTCATATTCCGTAACCGGAGCGGAGGTAAACGGACAGTGGATGTTCCGGGTTATATCGCGCGGAATCCAGGACAATCCCGACAGCGATTCAGACCCGTCGGCAGACATACTTGTAGACTTCGAGGCATTCGAGGCTTATGTGGAGGGCCAGAACGAATGGCGAAGGCGGTACAACAGGATCAGGAATCATTTTCTAGCCGCGACCGGTCCCGCATACGGGGTGGGTACAAGCGGCGCCCTGATTATGGTTCCCAGCAGTACCTTCTACAGAAATTCGACCTGCTACGTCGTGTGCCCCACGCTGCCCGAACTTCCGGATAAATCAAGGTGCTTCATAGAGTTCGCTCACAACCGAACCGTTGACTTCCCGCCCGAGTACGGTTACTCGGTCTGCACATCCCCGACGATACAGGACCCGGAGGTTATCGACCAGTGGTTCAAGCACGCGATGGGTCCGGCCTATGACTACCTCGTTATTTACGATTACAACATCGATGTCATTCCCGAGAGTGACTATCTCTGGGGCGAGCAGATGAACGATCTCGAGATCGAGGGTCTTGGCTGGTCCTACAACATGAATCCTTCGGAATCGAGCGATCCGATTAACGGATGGGCAAACGAAGCATCAACCGGTTTCGAATTCTCCCGATTCGAAGCGTCGAACATAACGGACAATTATCACAGCTACGTCGGGATATGTTTCGCCGGCGAAGGCGACCTCAGCGAGCCACCATCGTATCCGATTTTCCCCTCTCAATACCCGTTAATAATCGATGAAATCGCGATGGTCATCTTCTGATCCTTTAGCAAAATAAAACTGAAAATCCAGCCACCGCACAGACGGTGGTTTTCTTATGTGTGCCTGCCGGGTATATAATGCCGGTATCCCGGATACATTTTAATCTTTAAAGCAGACAGGTACACAAGCCATGGAAATACCGGAAGTAATCGATCTCAGAAGCGACACGGTCACGCGTCCCACTCCCGAAATGCGGAAAGCAATGATGACATGCGAAGTGGGCGATGATGTATTCGATGACGATCCCACCGTTCACGAACTTGAGAAGTTAACGGCGGAGATGGTCGGATCGGAAGCCAGCCTGTGGTGCGTGACAGGTACGATGGCAAACCAGATGGCGATCGCAACTCATACAAAACCCGGACAGGTTATCGCGGCCGGTGACTGGGCGCATATAGTGCTTTACGAACTTGGCGGTCTTGCATGGAATTCACTTTGCCAGCTTCACCGTTTTTCGGACAGGGGCGGATGGCCTGAACCCGAAGCGGTCATCGAAACAATGCAGGAGGAGAACCTCCATACACCCGGTACTGGCCTTGTCTGTCTCGAGAACACTCACAACAGGAGGGGTGGCAGGATTCTCCCGATGGAAATTCTTCGCGAAATTTCCGGGGAAGCCGGCAACAGGGGGATTCCGGTACATCTCGATGGTGCAAGAATATGGAACGCATCGGTCGCATCCGGAATTCCGGTAAGTATGTACATGTCGCACGTGGACTCGATGATGTTCTGTCTGTCGAAGGGACTGGCATCACCCGCCGGAAGCATGCTCTGCGGCAGTCATGAGTTTATAAAAAAGGCAAAGAGGATACGTAAAAGGTTCGGTGGAGGACTCAGGCAGGCTGGCATACTGGCAGCATGCGGTCTGATAAGCCTGAAGGAACTTGTCGCCAGGCTTGACGAAGACCATAAGGCAGCCGGAGACCTTTCACAGGGCATAAATAGTACGGGGATGTTCGAAATCGATCCCGAAACCATCGAGACAAATATAGTGATCTTCGCGCTGCCGCCCGAGGCGACGGTAACCGCTTCAGAATTTACCGAAGCGGCCGCGGACGAAGGCCTTCTTGTGACAATGATGGGCGCTCGTCTGCTGCGGGTTGTCACGCACAGGGACTACAATCCCGGATGGAACGACGCAGTCATCGAGCGTCTTGTCGGGACGATGAAAAAAATCAGCTAGAACGTGGAAATCGGCACTAATGTTTGCATCCGGACGAAAATTACATGACAATGTAATTGTCGGGAGGGTGAGATAAAGGATTCTGCCTTTCCTGCCATTATTGTCGCATCAGGTATCCGGAACGTAGGAGAACGGCTTAAAAGCCGGGCGGGTCAGTTTTTACTATTTTTATTATTTCATCAAATTACGTAAATCTGGTCAGAGAGACGTGCCGCGCAAACGCAGGAAAACTCCGAAACCGAAACCCACAGCTCCACTTATCAGTGAGGGTATAAAGGAGCAGTATTTTTTTCTGCCACTGACAATTATCCTGGCCGCGGTTGCATATTTCCTCACTCTCTGTCCGACCGTTTTTATTGGCGACAGCGGAGAACTTGCATCGGCGGCTTACTACCTTGGAATTCCCCATTCACCCGGATATCCTCTCTACTGCCTGATCGGGTGGGTATTCACACACCTGCCGATCGGTGACGATATCGCTTACAGGCTGAACCTGATGAGCGCGTTTTTCGGAGTTGGAACAACGCTCATCCTCTACATGATCGTCTACCATTTCACACGCACTCCATACCTGAGCTTCTCGATCAGTCTCGCGTACGCATTCAGTCCCATCTTCTGGTCTCAGGCGGTAGTCGCAGAAGTGTACACTCTTAACACATTTCTCACGGCACTCGCCCTGTTCTTCATGTGCAAGTGGGTCGAAAAACGCAACGACATCTGGCTTTACAGCGCGAGTTTCGTGATCGGCCTCGCGATGACCAATCACCAGTTGTCGTTCCTGCTTGTACCCACCGGCCTGTACATGTTGTGGCTTTTCGCCAAAAAACACACGAGCAACCTGTTCCTTCGGATTATTCTTATATTTCTCGCAAGCCTTGCGGTAGTAATAACCATCAGGAGCCTCGAGATACTTACATTCGAGGACCCGTTCAGTCGTTATGGATCGGTACTCATAATCCTGGCACTGATTCTCTGGCCCATGTTCAAGGACATGAACCGGCCTTTGAAGTTCTGGTTGATAACCGCGGGATGTTTCATTGCTGGGCTTCTTGTATACCTTTACCTCCCGATTCGTGCTGCGGCAGACCCGCCAATGAACTGGGGCGATCCTTCAACTTTTAAAGGTTTTCTGACAACCGTACTGAAACCCGCATCATCACAGGGCAACCAGGGAGATATCATCGGTCACATCGGCTACATGTTTTACCAATGGGTGATCCAGTTCAGCCCTTACATCGCGGTCGGATCGGTGAAGTATCCGATTCCTATAATCTGGGCCTTCGGCCTCTGGGGCATCTACAAGGGTCTTGCGACAAGCTGGCGAATGGCAAGGGTTTTCATCGCTTTCATTCTGTTCAATATCCTCACTATTCTCCTCATCACAAAAAGGTCCGGTGACGAGTTTATTCTTCTGGGGGTTTATTACCTGCCGGTATTCCTGGTATTCGCGGTGTTCATGGCAACCGGAATAAGGGAATGGCTTCAGACGTTCTTTAAGGCGTTTGGCGAGAAAAAAAGACCCGTTCTGCTGGGACTTGTCATTCTAATTCTGGTTCTCATCCCGGTAAACCAGTTCATCCAGAACAGGATCGAGACAGACAGGTCGCACGACTACTACGCAAGGGATCACGCGACAACGCTTCTAACCGAATGCCCGCCGGATTCGATTCTCGTTGTCCTCTGGGACGATATCTTCACTATATGGTACCTGCAGCAGGTTGAATTCCTCAGAACCGATGTCATACCAGTCATAGCCGAACTGCCGACAGGGCCGGTCACGGGATATTGGGGCCGCTGGTACATAGATCAGCTTAACGAGGAACATCCGGAAATATTCGAGGGTTATGACCTTGACAACGCTATTTTCCGCAACGCAGAGGAAGCACTGAATGCATTTGTGGTGAATAATCTCGGTAATGGGCGTGATGTATATTTCTCATTCCATGGCCTTGTCTACAATTTCGAATTGTTCGAGTTCAGGGTCTGGCCCGTAGGACCGATCTTCCAGGCCAGCATGGATGAATATTCAATTAAGGACCTTGTCGAGGCTCGCGAAGCCTGGGAACGCGTCCTCGGAAGCTTCCGCAACATATACAATTACAGCGAACACATGCACGTCGAGGAGGATTTCATAATTGCCCGTGTATCGGACAACCTCCTTAAGTGCGGAATTCTCGCGCTCCAGTTTGACAGTATCGGCGCGGACAGGACATTACAGGAGGCAAGTCTTGAGAATGTTAATTTCAGGGTTCTGGCCGAATGGTTCCTCGACCAGTCCATGCAGGTGAATCCCCTTAACTTCGATGCCGTATTCGAGCTTGCGAACCTGAGGTACCAGGCTGAGCGGTACACCGAGGCCAAAAACCTTTATCTTGACGCTCTCGAAATCTACCCGGCGAATGTAGAAGCCCACATGAACCTGGCACGTATTTATATTGAAATTGAACAGTATGAACTCGCACGTCAATCGCTGGTAAACGTACTGCAGCTTGATCCATACCAGCCCGAGGCAAGGGCGATGCTCGAACTTCTCGATCAGATGTAGTTCACAATCACCCATCCGAAAAAATCGGTTAAATTCTTTTGCAAACATGAATCATATGTTAAAATCTTGATAGCGTCATGGTGGTGACGTCCCCGTGGAGTTTTCAGGGCAGAAACGGATCGGGGTTACTACCACCACTCGGCAATTCCCCCATCCGTGAAACCTGGCATCAGCATATATTTGGCACGTCCAGCTACATCTGCCGACTTCATGAACCGCAACAGGGCGGTTCGACCGGATCACGTCGGACGCACCTCATCTGAACTCGTATCCCGGCGTGAGCGTATTATGCAGATTGATGGACTGTTCTATGCCGGATGTCGAGGGACCCTCCCTGGCGAAATTACCGGGAGCCGGGATTGACCATAAGTTTCGGCTCCCGTAAAAGCCAGGCCAAGGGAAAGTGTAAGATTAGTCAATAATTCGAATGGACTTTTGTGGAGACTGATCCGGGTTCTGAATTGCTGAAAGGTCGTTAATATTTTTAACGGCAGATGCGATTAATACCCGTACGCAGTCTCCCGGTTTTTTTAGTCGCATGATTACGCAGATTGCCAGGATCATTGAAGGCATCTTGATATAAACCAAAGCATACGCGGACTGCGGGAACGGGCCTTTAAATTGTCGGGGGACAAATATTAAGTGTAATCCACCGGAATCCTGGAGGTTGAAGAGATGATTTTCCGCAGGCTTACTGATTTCATTATTCTGCTCGTTTTTCTTTCACTCCCCGTACTCGCAATACTTACATCATGCGATCGTTCATCCGATCCGCCTGTTGTTCCACCTGATAACCATGCGCCACAGGCCGTTATTACAGTCGACGGTGATACCGAGGGCCCAACACCGTTTACAGTCAGCCTGGACGGGTCTGGTTCAACAGACGAGGATGGCGATGAGCTTGAGTACCTCTGGTTATTCTCCGATGGCGAAAGCGCCGAAGGTCCGATCGTTCAGCATGAATTTACATTTAGCGGCAGACATGACATCAGGCTCCTTGTGACAGATCCGCATGGGGAAACCGGTGATGCCGGACCGGTTATTGTTTACGGCTACGGCCTCGCGAATTCCGCGTGGCCCAAGTTCGCGCATGACGTGCGAAATTCAGGTGTCACACCCAACCGCGGACCGATGATGAACCTTGAAAACGCCGATAACGGCGGTGCATTTCCGAGATACTGGCGTGGCGGAATTCAGAACGATGTCATCAACTCGATCGTGATCGGTTACGATGGCGTTGTGTATTATTCGCAGGGCGAGTTCCTGCGGGCGAGAACTGCCGATGGCAGTGAAATCTGGGACCGAAATCTTGGCTCGGAAATCTCATCTTGGCCCGCAATCGCACATGACGGGAGTATCGTGACCGGAACGCTGGATGGGATGGTATTCAGGTTAAGTTCCGATGGAGAGATACTCTGGGATTTCAGTACCGATTTTATAACCGATTCAAAAGTATCTTTGACAGGCGCAGTTACAATCGACCGCAATGCCAATATCTACCTTGCCGGGGCAACCGGTTACGATCCCCAGTTAAAAGTTTTTGTGATCGCAATATCGCTGGATGGTGAATTTCTGTGGTGGGACCCCATTAACCATTCACCCGGCGAGTTCCAGCCGATTCCCGCTATCAGCCAGGAAGGATATATTGTCTTTAACGGTGAGCCCGGACTGGCATACATGCCGGATGGCACACGCGCAGCAGAGTATCACATGGGCTCCTACAGCGTGCGTCCACGTACACTCGGCCCTCCAAGTGTGGACGGAGGTAATATCCTGTTCGCAAGGAAGGACCTTCCGGTGTTCTCGGAAGGCGGCAATTATCTGAGGACATTACTCACAAACAATGATTTCCCTATAAACCAATACAATTCATCAATTAATTATGCGGAACCGGGTCAGAGAACAACCGCAGTTGTCGGGGACAACACGATCGACATCTATGGTACGGGTCTTGAGAGCTATCATGACATCTGCTACCTGGTAACCCGGAGCCTATATGGAGATGTATCCGTTCTCGAATTTCCGCCCAGGGCGAAAACCGAAAGAAGCCTGGGCAGGCATTTTGGTGGTGCCACGCGTGATTCTCTCGACAGGGTTTACGTTTCGTGGTTCGGGATTAACTGCGCAGCACCATTAAGATCCTATTCCGTATCACCGTACATGCGACGTTACAGCCTATGGACTTATTACCGGCCAAGCATCAGGATGACTCCCCCGGTCATCGGTGAAGATGGCTGGCTATATGCAGGCTGCGGGCTGGATCTACTTGCAATCGGGGATTAGGCCGGGAAAGGCGTAAATATCTATTCTCTCAACAGGATCCCATAGGGGTCCTGTTTAATTTATCCCCGGTACGAATCTTTGTTACTCCTGTAAAAATATCGGACTTTTCGTTATAATTACATTTTCCCCGCATGGGGGGCAGATTTGTATGCCTAACGGATATCCCATACTTACCCGGGTAAATTCCCCGGAGGACCTTAAGGACCTCACTCTATCCGAGCTCAGGGGATTATGTCGCGATCTCCGGGAGTTTATTGTCCATAATGTCTCGCACACCGGGGGACACCTTGCATCCAACCTCGGATCGATCGAGCTAACTGTCGCACTTCATAAGGTGTTCGACTCACCAGAGGACAGGATAGTCTGGGATGTGGGGCACCAGGCGTACCCGCACAAAATTCTCACGGGAAGAAAAGACAGGTTCAATACAATTCGTCAGCACGGCGGGATCTCCGGATTTCCACTGCCCGCCGAAAGTGAGCATGATGCCTTCGCGGTCGGGCACGCATCGACAAGTGTCGCGGCTGCGATGGGTATGGCTCTTGCCAGGGACATCAAGGGTGATGACAACCACATTATAGCGGTTATCGGTGACGGGGCTATGACCGGCGGTATAGCTTTTGAAGCTATTAACAATATAGTTAACTTTCCCACCCGTCTTATCATTATCCTGAACGACAACAAGATGTCGATCAGCCCGAACGTCGGCGGAATGAGCAGGCATCTTTCATACCTCAGGACAATACCGACCATGCGCAGTATCAAGGCGGGGACACTCAAGGCCCTGCGACGAATTCCATTTGTCGGAAAGAGTTTCGCAAAGAGCGTGGATCGGACCAGCGAGAGCCTGTTTTACTTCGTCACGCCGACACAGGCGGGAGTTCTGTTCGAGGAGTTCGGGTTTACGTACCTCGGACCATATGATGGTCACAACCTGAAGACACTGATAGACGTTCTGTCGAAGGCCAGGAACTGGTCAGAAAAAGAACCCATCATTATTCACGCCCTGACCGTCAAGGGAAAGGGCTATGTTCCCGCCGAAGGTTCACCGACGAGCTTCCACGGAGTGGGGGCATTCGATCCTGAAATCGGCAAGGCGGACAAGCTCCCGGCAAAGGACCAGAAACCCGTAAAACAAAGTTACACGAATGTTTTTTCGGATGCGCTCCTCGAACTTGCGGTAACGGATGAGAATATCGTCGCAATAACCGCTGCGATGGCCGAGGGAACGGGCCTGGATAAATTCAGGGAGAGAATTCCGGAACGGTTCTTTGACGTCGGAATCGCGGAACAGTTCGCAGTAACATTTTCAGCGGGACTGGCAACGCAGGGACTTAAACCGGTCTGCGCGATCTATTCCACATTCCTTCAAAGAGCATTTGACCAGTGCATCCATGATGTCGGAATTCAGAAACTGCCTATCGTTTTCGCGCTCGATCGTGGCGGACTCGTTGGAGCCGATGGCGCAACCCATCATGGTGTATTCGACCTTTCATACCTGCGTATGATCCCGAATTTCGTTGTTATGGCTCCAAAGGATGAAATAGAGCTGAGGAACATGCTGTACACAAGCCTTCAGCACGATGGTCCTATCGCTTTAAGGTACCCACGGGGAAGCGTCGAAGGCCTTGAGATCAAGAAGGGATTCACCGAAATCCCGATCGGTCGCGCCGAGATCCTGAGGGAGGGTAACGACATCACCCTTATAGGAATCGGGCTGACTGTGAAGATGTGCGTCGAAGCCGCGGAAAAACTCGCATCGAGCGGTATCGAGGCAACGGTGATAAACGCAAGATTCGTCAAACCCATCGACCGTGAACTGATATCGAAAGCGGCGAAAAACACGCACAGGATAATAACAGTCGAGGAGAACGTGTTGATGGGCGGATTCGGGTCCGCAGTTCTTGAGCTTCTGGATGAAGAAGGCTTGCTGGATGGCGTTGATCCGGAGTCCGAAAGTACTGTTGAAGCAGTCGAGGTGGAACGTATCGGCCTTCCGGACCAGTTTATAGAGCATGGATCGCAAAAGGAGCTCAGGGAGCAGCACGGGATAACCTCGGAAAATATCTATGAGACCGCACGAAGCATGGTCGGCAAGGTTCACCTGAGTCTCGTTCCCGGGAAAGATAAAGAGCAGCAAGATGCAACGGATCAGCCGTTAAAAGATCTAAACAGGGGCATTTAGCAGGCAGAACCTGGATACCCGTTTATGCGTCCAAAATAAAAAGGCCCGATCACTCTCAACAGCAGGTGGCACACGGATCGGGAGACAATTAAAAAAACAGGTTAATTACACAGGGAAATGTCGAATAAATCCAATAAACCAGACACTTCACAGTCCGGCAATCAAACAGGCGACGATCCTAAAACCGGCTCTCAGGCAGCATCCGGTCCGGATGGTGACATCACGAGGACCGTTCATTCGAACAGCATTCTGAACATCACGAACATCGTGATGCTTCTCCTGATGGTCGGACTTGTCGCGTTTTTCATTCGGATTCTTCCGGTATTTGGTCTATTTATCTTCAGCTTTATCTTCGCATTCCTGCTGTTCCCGATGGTTGAGTGGCTGACCGAAAGGCGAGTCAACAGGGTTGTAGCAATTCTAATAGTATTCGTAATTATTTTCGGATTCCTCTTCGGAATCGGAGCAGCTATTTTCCCGGTTGTCATTGACCAGGCAATTGCCGTCCTGGACAAGATCCCCGATTGGTACCAGCAGGGAATCTACCATCTAGAGGTCTTCAGGGATTACCTTAACACCCAGGGATTCCAGCCCGAGGATGTACAGAATTACATTGCCGAAATTACTCCGACCATTCACGGCTGGGCGCTGGGCCTTGGCGAGAACATAGCGTCGGGAGCCACTGTCGCGGTAAGCTGGATCGTCACCGCTCTCATTGTTCCGATTATTGTGTTCTACCTTCTTCTTGATGCTCGTCGAATCCACGCAAACATCATTGGTTTTGCACCACGACGCACCGCTGCCGAGATCCAGAGACTCCTGAACAGGCTTTCTGAAATGCTCAATGGCTATATACGGGGCCTTTTAAAACTGAGTTTCTTCATGTTCGCGGTCACGACCATTGCTGCATGGGTTTTCGGAGTCAAGCATGCACTTCTGCTTGGTGTGCTTGCAGCAATCGCCGAAGTTCTTCCGATCATCGGACCTATCATCGCGCTTGTACCCGCGATGGCTATAACCTACTTCGATCCAAGCAATCACGGTCTGCTCGCCGGTGTTACCATCAACTGGGTTCGCGCGCTGATTATCCTGGCTTTCTACATGGCGCTCCAGTATGTCGAAAGCAACATCATGGTCCCGAAAATTATGGGCAGGGACCTTAACCTCCACCCGCTGACGGTTATACTCGCACTGCTTATCGGCGCATATCTTGGAGGTTTCTTCGGTGTAATTCTGTCGCTGCCAGTAGCCGCATGTCTGAAAGTAATATTTGAGATATATTACCCGCCTTTTATACAGAGAATAGAAGATCTTGTTACACAGGATATCGCACATACCGCAAAGGAGCATCCGGACCGGGACAGCCTGGATCCGTAACTCCTGCAAGGATAACGTTCGATGAGTACCAATAAGTACGAGGGACAGGAGTGTCCTTTCTGCCATACCGCAATCAGGCCCGGCGATGAAATTGCGGTTTGTGATGTCTGCGGGGTGGCGCATCACAGGTCATGCTGGCGTTCCAACGGCTCGTGCACGACACCTTCATGCAACGGATCACCGGTTTTCTCGAATGCGGGTTTCAACGAGATAGAGTACGACGATGCCGACGAACGCAGAAGGCGCAGAAACGTCCTTCTTCTTTTTATTGGCCTTGCGATTATCCTGATACTCCTTATCCTCGCCCTGTTCCTGCTGCGCGGGTGTGATGGTAAATCTCCAAAGGACAACCCGTCCGATCCCGTAACACCCGTCAGCACAGAAGACACTACAAATTCGGAATCCGGGGATTCGTCCTCTCCTGAAACTGGCGAGTCCGGGCCGTCAACACCCGCGGAGATTTTGCCGGAAGAAGAGCCTGTTGAGGAGATAAAAACCGGAATCGATGAACCCGATCCAAAGCCTACCTTCATTGATGACAAACCGGAATCGGACATTCCGGTTGAAAAAACAGAACGTGAGGGATACATCGACCCGACTCTGATCGAGGAGGAAACGTCGCAGGATGGACCGGATAGCTATCAGCCGGGTTCGGCCCCGGTACTGCATACCGACACCCCTATGGAGATCGGTGAACGGGCTCCGGATTTCACCTTTGAGACAATCGACGGAGAGGTTATCACGTTGTCAGACTACATCGGTGAAAAACATGTAATTCTCGATTTCTTCGCGACATGGTGCAGGCCGTGCAGGGATGAACTTCCGGAGCTAAGGGATTTCTATGAGCGTTACTCCGGTGATGTCGAGATAATCGCGATTTCAAGCGAACACGTACGCTCATCGGGAACAATCAGGGATATGAATGACGACATGGAGCTTGAGTTCCCCGTGATGCATGATTTCTCGGCGACAATCGGCACGCTGTATCCCACGATGAGTATTCCATACCTTGTTTACATCGACATCAATGGGATCGTTTTAGACGAACAGACAGGCTATAACCCGATGGCTGATACCACTGAAATAATTACTGAAAAATTCGGTCTTTAGACCCTTACAAAAAAATTGCCCGCTGACGATACCTATATTGGACTTACCTGTCCGTACTGCCAGACCCCTTTCAAACCCGGTTCGAAAATTGTCGTATGCAGTAAATGCGACATGCCGCACCACTATGAATGCTGGCTGGATAACGATGGATGTGCGACTTACGGGTGCACGGGAGAACCGATAGCGCAGTTCGAGGAAAGCGCTCCCTATATCGAGGAACAGCGAGGTTTTGTAAGATTACCGCAGCCTGCCACCGATCGGCCTTCGCATCCAGGTCGTGAGCGTCGGGTCAAACCTTTCCCTTTTGGACTTGTCTACTGTGCAGGTGCAGGGCTGTTACTTCTGATGCCCGGATTTTTCACGACAACCCTGTTCAGCATTTTTCTCCTTGCAATGGTGATTGTTTTTATTAAGTCACCCAGGCTCGGGGCAATATTGTTGATCTTACTGAGCATTCCGATGGCGCACTATTTCTTCTCAAACTCTTTCGGTAGAATGATTACATTCTATTTATTTATTTTTGGGTTCATGCCGATGGCTATCGGCATCTACGAATTTTCCAGGCCAACGAGAGAATTCTATAACCACACTGCCTGAATCCCCTGCCCATTCTTTGTGATCTGCTTGTAACTGGTGATATTATTTGTCCGGCAGCGGCATTGAAATGAACGAGGAAGCGACAGAAATAATCAAAGAGGAGAATCCTCCCGAAGAAGAACAGACCGTATCAGTCTCCGAAGTGGCTCGATCCAACTTCGGCATGTGGATAGGACTTCTTATCCTGCTGATTCCGCTTGCCGTTTATATCTACTGCCTCTGCCCGACCGTCTTCGTCGGCGACGCGGGTGATTTCATAACCGCGGCCTACACCCTTGGTGTACCCCACCCTCCTGGATATCCGATCTACACGGTACTCGGAAAAGTCTTCACCGAGCTTCCCATTCCCGGTGGCGTTTCATCCGTCGCGTACAGGATGAACATGATGTCCGCGGTATCCGCATGGCTCGCATGCGTTTTTGCATTCCTGTTTCTAAGACGAATTGTGAAGTACAACTGGATCGCCATCGCGGGAGCGCTTGCCCTCGCATTCTCAAGGCAGTTCTGGGAGCACGCCGAAATCGCCGAAGTCTACACGATGGAGATCATGTTCCTGATGCTGGTCATGTATCTCGCGGTACTTTACGTTCAGGAGAAAAAGATCGGGTGGGCTTATCTTCTTGCACTCACGATGGGCCTTTCCCTTGCCCACCATTACTCACTTCTGTTGTTCTATCCCGGGATTCTGATTTTCGCGGGAATGAACGGTGGATTGAGGCTCAGGTGGACATCATGGGTACTGCTGATCGTCCTCGGGCTGATCGGACTTACTCCCTACGCGTACCTTCCGCTGACCGACTACAAAACCCCGCTCGGAAAGGTGGAGTTCGTTGATTCGGCCGAGGAAGCGTCTCAGCTTCCGCTCGATGTGGTGGCTGTTACCGATTCACCGCTTCAGTATTTCTGGGACTACTTCTCCCGTGCGCACTACAACAAGAGCCGGGTTTATACGCATTCTGAAGATGTTCTCGTTGATCGTACCACCACACCGATGGTTCTTAAAAAGTGGTTCGAAACAACCGAGGAGGATTTCGGGTACCCGATGATGCTGTTCGGCCTGCTGGGATGGATAGCCGCAATAACATCACTGTTCAAACGCAGGCTTTTCAACAAGGGCGATCCCGGCATTCCCACCGCACCTTTTGTTGTCCCGATACTCGGGTTTGCCTTCTACTGGCTGGTCGTTCATTTCTACCCGTCGGGCGATATCCTCGGTGCCCCACTCGAAAATATCGATGTGGTTATTCCGCCACTTCTAATTCCTCTCCAGGCATCCCTTGCCCTGATAATCGCACTTGGAATCGCTTTTACACTTAACCTGATACGGAACTACATAACGACATCCGGTGAAAAATCTGTCGAATCGTCCCAGAAATACCGTACATTCGCTGGACTTCTTGCCATCTCGGTATTCGCCCTTATAACCGTCAGTGCGGTAAACAGCCTTGAATACGGTGACAAGTCGAGATCGGTGATTTCCTACTACTACACACTGAACGTACTCGACAGCTGCGACGAGGATTCGATACTCATCACCACCGGTGACGAAACGTTCCTTTTCTGGTACGCGCAGAACTGCGAGCCATCTGAGGATCCGAACAATCCCGGGATGGGATACCGCAGGGACGTCTGGGCAACCAACTGGATTCACAACCTTCCGAGCCTGGATATCCTCACGGATGAACCACTCGCGATGACACTGATTATGGAGCGGTTCATACAGTCGTCACGATACTACACACCGTACCTCGAATACCTGAACGCAAATTACGAAGCCAATCTGCAGCCTGTCCTGCCCTATTACGGAGACGGGCCGATAAACACGACCTTCATACCGGGGAAGTTTTCCGAAAGCGTAATGATAATGGGCCTCGACGTAATCCTTAACGGCCTTACATATCAGTTCAGGCTTCCGGGAGATGTACCTGACCCGGCGACGAATCCCGACATACGTCAACGGGGTGCGCTCGATCCAATCGAGAGCGGAGCGGAACCGCTTTACGTGATCGACTATTTCGATGGCGGCGATTTTGACAATTACATGTGGGACGGCATTCCACGGTTCGAGGGACTTGGCGATGATCTCTCAACCCTCGCAACCGCAAACTATTATCATGTCAACCTCGAAGCACAGGAACGTGAAGTTCTCGGACGCTACCAGGATTCCCTTTATCGATTCGGTATCCAGGCGCTGCTCGAGGGTACACCGGAAGGTTCACAGGAGGCGATAAGTTACCTGTTCAGGTGCGTAAGCCTTGACCCCGATTCGTGGTTCGGGTGGAACGAGCTTGGCGACGCTTATTTCCAGACAGGCAATCTTCAGGCGGCACACGATGCTTATGTGCAGCTGGTCGAGATTAGCATCGCCCTGGGAGATGTCGATCCCGGTTACGAGGCGCACGCCCATTCTCAGATCGCGCAGATCATACTGATCACATCCAATGGCCTGTCGCCGGATGAAAGAGATCAGGCACTGGAGGACTCGAAGGACGAGGCGAACATCGCGCTTCTTCTCGATCCCGATAACCAGATGGCAAGGGCTGTACTCGATGAGATTGACAATATAAGAGCAGGGGTATACGACACGGATGATGGAAGCTCATCCGTCGTAGAGCCCGAGGATTCAATATCACCCCCCGATTCCGGATACGGAAGTCAGTCGGCGGGCGAGACAGAAGAGATCGAGTTATTAAACCGTCTTGGAGAATAGTGCCCCTGCACCGATCAAGTTATTTTATTCTGTCCGTCCAAGTTTACTGATTATCTCGGACGTCGACACCTCAATATTGAATTTCACAATTTCCACGCGACCACCATGCGATTCGACTATATCTTTTCCGACAACCTTGTCCGGTGTGTAGTCTCCACCCTTGATAAGGACCATGGGTTTTACCGCTTCTATAAGCTCATATGGGGTATCGGTATCGAACAGGACAACCCAGTCAACTACCTCAAGCGCCGCTATCATAAGGCTTCGCGCGCGTTCATCGAGAACCGGACGTGATGGCCCCTTGAGTCTCTTAATACCCGCATCGGTGTTGAGCCCCACCATCAGTGCATCTCCGGACATCCTCGATCTAATCAACAGGTCCACATGTCCGGGATGAAGAAGATCGAAGCACCCGTTTGTAAAAACCAGCGTCTTGCTGTGCTCGCGAAACTCGCGCCCTATTTCGGAAGCCTTATCCTGCGAGATAATTTTCTTCTCGATGTGCTGGATGCCGGTCTCTTCCATCATTCACCCCCACACGGTTCTTCAACAGGGATCAGACACTGACCAGCTCGTGGCCGATGTCCTTCCTGTAGAACATACCTTTAAGTTTCAGCTTACCGATCGCATCGTAAGCATAGTTACGACACTCGTTAAAATCGTTTCCAAGAGCGGTTACCGCGAGCACACGTCCCCCGCTTGTTATTATCCGATCGACAATTTTTCCCGTACCGGCATGGAAAACCACGAGGTTCGAATCTGCCGAGAGAAGATCAAGATCGTCCGTTATATCGACACCCTTGTTATACTTGTCCGGATAACCCTCGCTTGCAAGTATTACGGTAAGCGCTTTCTTTCCGTTCGGTTTCAGATTAATTTTTTCCGTCTTTCCGAGCGCGGTAGACCTGAGGGCTTCAAGCCAGTCGCCCTCCATAAGCGGGAAGACCGCCTGCGCTTCCGGGTCTCCAAACCGGCAGTTGTACTCGATTACAAACGGGCCTTCATCGGTGATCATCAGTCCGAAGTACAGACACCCGTTATATTCTATCCCGTCCTCAACCAGGCCACGTACGGTCGGCTCCACAATCTCCCTGGTTATAATCTCGTCGAGTTCCGCCGATACCTTCGGAGTCGGCGCGAACACTCCCATTCCCCCGGTATTCGGCCCCCTGTCCCCATCGAACGCCCGTTTGTGGTCCTGTGAATATGGAAGTTTCACATAATTTTCACCGGAGACGATTGTAAGAAGTGTTGTTTCAAATCCCGTGAGCCTGTCCTCGAGGATAGTACGATCACCGGCGGAACCGAATTTCTTTTCAAGCAGAATCGTGTCCATCGCAGAGTGTGCGTCGATGATATCGTCACAGACTATTGCGCCCTTTCCCGCTGCGAGCCCGTCCGCCTTAACGACGCATTCCATGATGTCGTTTTTATCAATGTACTTGTGCGCGACCTCGTGGTCCTCGAAAACCTTCCATGATGCGGTGGGGATTCCATGCCTGTCGCAGAACTCTTTCGCGAAAACCTTGCTTCCCTCTATCATCGCCGCTTCGCTTCCCGGACCGAAAACCGCGATTTTCTCCTGCCTCAGGGAATCAGCGATCCCGTCCACCAGCGGAGCCTCGGGTCCCACGACAACCAGGTCAACGTTGTTCGACTTGCAGAAATCGATGATCTCGTCATGCTCTTCAGGGTCCAGGTCGACATTGCTGCCAAGGGATGCGGTACCCGCATTCCCCGGGGCAGTCGTTATTTCGGGTTTCTTTTTACTTTGAGCGATTGCCCATCCAAGCGCGTGTTCACGTCCACCGGAACCCAGCACAAGTACATGCATGTTTTTCTCCTCGCTTTTTATAAGACTGGATGATGCGTCTCACGCTATTGTAATAACGTTACTGTCCAATAAGCAAGGTATGCAATTTTAGATTACCGTGAGCAGCGATGGACAATTCGGTTTCCGGGTTGATTTTCAATGTAAAACAAACTGAAGACGCACGTAGTCGCCTTGACACTTTTTGTAACTTATAGTATCCTCTCGATGAGGGCTATTAAGTGATTAAGTCCTTAAATGGTTTCTTGAAACCGGAATAAAAATGAAATGGTCAGCGTGCCTGGAGGCTGAAAAATAAAAAAAGCTCCGATATATCCGGGCAACATCTTATCTGAGCTTGTAATTTACAGGCCTTTTGAGTATGCTTTACGATCATTAGTAACCCGATTTCATCATCGGGCGGTATACTATATTTAGCCCGGTGGGAGGCAACATGCGCACGACACGACGAGCGTCACTATTTAGTATCTGCATTGCGATCCTGATAGCTGTAGGTGCCTGCTCAGCAGGTGGCGGATCGCCTGTAACACCCGACGACAATAACCAGGACTTCAGCAACTACGCAAGTACGCTGGAGGGTTATGTTTACCAGGGAAGCAGTCCTGCTGGTTCGGGTCATGTTTACATCTACGACCTGGAATCATACGAGTTGTACAACGAGGCCGATGTGGGCTCCGACGGATTCTACAAGGTGGGATTCGACGAGGGTCAGTACCTCGTGTTCGCGTTCAACTCCACAGGATGGTCGCAGCCGCAGCTTGAGGGTGACTTCTCGAACTACGTAAACGTTGAACCCGACCTGGAGTATCGCCTTGATTACGATCTTGCAAGTAAGCTCGTTGAAGGCGAAGAACTCGTGTTCGGGTTTGTTAAATCGACGGCCAACGACCTTCCGGTCGCATCTGCGACCGTTTCAGCCGGTGGTAACTCCACCATAACGGACGCGTACGGTTTCTACGCGATGGCGGTCCCGGCAGGTACGGGCCAGTTCACGATCACCGCGGAAGGTTTCTTCGACCTCGAAGAAAACATTCGTGAAGGCCAGGCAACCGATGACTACTTCGACACCCCGTTCTTCAACCTGAATCCGATGAATACCACCGGTGCAAGCATCGGCGGAACTGTCAGGGATGTATATGATGGTGAAGGTCTCGGCGGTGTGAGGGTAAAACTCTGGATGCCGTCCAACCCGAACTTCACACCTGTCAGGTTCCTCACCAACCTGGGTGGAACGTACAGGTTCTTCAACCTTCCGGAAGGAATCTACAGGCTTTACTTCGAACGACCCGGCTACGTGAGCGGATCGCGTGACGAGCTGGTAGTAACAGCCGACGACGATGTGATCATCAACGTCTTCATGCATCCCGATGCAACGACATCCGCTTCGATCGACGGTTATGTAAACGCCGCTGGTGTTCCACTTCCGATTAACGGTGCACGCATCACCGCATCCAATCCGCTGCTCGGAAGCTACATAGCGTTCACCAACCCGACAGGTTATTACAACATGGGAAATCTTGTTCCGGCCAATTACTCGATTACGGTTGTCGCTCCCGGCGAGGGCGTCACTTACTACGAGGCCGCGAACACTTTCCACACAATCGTTGCCGGCTCCAACCGCATCGACTTCGCCCTTCGATTCCTTAACGAGGGAGTCCTTCGCGGTGATGTTTCAATCGACGGTGTTGGCGGCGGAGCATTTGCGTTCCCGCCCACTGGCGTCGAGGTTACAGCCGAGAAGGTCGGCGGAGCGAACAGCGGAGTAAAATGGCGCACTAACACTAACGGTGAAGGCATCTTCGTTTTCAACGGAATACCCGAGGGCATCTACAAAGTCACGGGTCGTGCCGAGTACACAACGTTTGAGGTCTACACGGGTACGATGTACAACATCGGAGTCACGGCAGGGGTCACGACGAACCTCGACCTTGTGCTCACGATGAATTAGCCTCCCTTATAAATATGTAAAATCCATCCCGGCATCCAGCCGGGATTTTTTTATGCGCCGTGAAGAATTTTATGTTATATAACGTAATATCCTCCGGGGGGCTTTCGGAATCACCATATTTGCGGTATCATTTTGTTGATGGTATGCGTCCCTGGGGCCGCATACGGTAATCAGGCTGTCCGGAGGGTTATGAAACGGGATAGAATCGGGAACTGATATGAAAGAAGTCACTGTAGATTCCATCATGTACGACCTGGTCAACAAGACCCCCGTCGTTATTCTCAAGGAGAACAACGGGGATCGGTACCTGCCCATTCTCATCGGTATGTACGAGGCCAGCGCGATCGAAATGGGGCTCAAGAACATCCCGTTCCCCAGGCCGATGACCCATGACCTCCTGACACACATCCTCGACAGGCTCCAGAGATCGGTCGAATTCATCCACATCACCCACATTGAGGAGAGCACGTTCTACGCGAACCTTGTTCTCTACAACGAGGGTGAGAAGATCGAGGTCGACGCGCGTCCGAGCGACGCTATCGCTATCGCGCTTCGGACCAAGGCCCCGATACTAGTGAACGAGGAGATCCTTGTGAAGGCCGGTATCCCGCTCAAGGCGATGAAGCGCGAGGACCGTCCGGACGGCGATCTCAACATCGAGCCCGAAAGGAATTTCGGATTCCCCCCCGGCAAGCGTCCTGACGAAACTAACCAGTTCAGGGACTTCCTGAACAACGTCAAGCCGGAGGATTTCTTCAGCGATATCGAGGACGACGAGGACGATTTCGGAGACCTGACGAACTGACCGAATTACAGACAACCGCGAAACGTCACTCCCGTAATCGCGGGAGTTTTTTCATCGGAATGAGTATTCCATGCGTTGTTCCGGTATGAAGTCCACGTCCGGTAACAGGCGATATTCAGGGCACGGGACAGTGTAATGATTGGTTGTTAGCGGGGGGATGGTGTGGTAGAATCTACCCCGCTTCGAATCGCGGAGAGGTGGCTGAGTGGCTGAAAGCGCTCGCCTGCTAAGTGAGTAAGGGGCGATAAGTTCCTTCGAGGGTTCGAATCCCTCCCTCTCCGCCAGACAGAAGATCCAATCCCGGCCCCCCCCCCGGGATTTTTTTCGTTGGGCTTGACCAAAATGGTTTCCTGTGAAGGATTGTGGCCGCAGGCATGCGCAGCGAAAGCTGTTGATGTGGTTTAATTCATAATTCCATGCAACCAAACGCTGTCGCGATGCCGGGCTACGAATTTCTCCTATTCCCTGCCTGTCAATACAGCTCCACTATGTCCAGTGTATTGTAGCATGCCGCGATGTACAGCTCGCCGCAATACTCTCTCACTCCCATACCACCGCCGTTTATCGGCATCGTCAGCAACGATGTCGGGTTCTCCGGATCGGCGATATCGATAACCTGAAGCGTTCCGTTTCCGAATATCCCCTTCACCCTGTAGAGGTACGATCCCGCGATGATCGAATCGTAGTAGTTACCACCGAGTGCCGTGCCGGTGTAGACAATCTCCATATCGGGAAGATTGCTGATGTCGATCACCGTGAAGTAGCCGCTTTCCGACAGGTACAGGTAGTTGCCCTGTATCTCCATGTCCGAGTAGAAGTGGAAATGCACTTCGAGTGAATTTTCGACCGTCGGATTTGTCGGATCGCTCAGATCGACAGCCTTGACGTAATCAATATGCTCCGGGTTTGTCTCGTAACCGTCGGTGTAGAACCCCCACTCGTTATCATCGGTTACCGCGACGCAGTTCGAGTTGATGACGGTGCCGAATCCACCGGGAGTCTGGCCGACAAACTCGGGTGATGACGGGTCGGTTATGTCGAAAACCATTATCCCGCCCCACTGGGCGGCCGCGTAGAGGTAGTCGTTGACCACACGAAGTTCGTTGATCATCGCGTTTGACAGCCCCTGCTGGTATGTATTAACGATCACCGGGCTTGATGGGTCGGAACAGTCAACCGTCGAGATTCCGTTCAGGTACACACCGCCGATGTAGCAGTAAGTGCTCTTGTGCGCGACGGTATGCTGGAGATAGTCCCATGTCGCCTCACCGACCTTCGCCGCGTCCTCTACGGGATCGATATCGACAACCCACAGTTTCCCGTCTGCCCCGGTGCTGACCGCGACATACGCGTAGCCGTCCTCGACGTTGATCGTCGTGTCGTAGCTGACCCATCCTGAATCGACCGGCACTTCCTTAACGACCGACGGGCTGTAGGGAGTGCAGTCGACAACGACGATCGCGAACGGACCGATATCGGTGTGCGACGATCCGTCATCTATCCTGCACCAGCAGTCGTAATTCCCCGCGAACTCATACACATATTCCGCCGACAGGTTGGTGTCGTCTCCATCCATGTCGTCGGTGTAGTCCATATCCCCGTCGAAATCCCACGTGATCGTTACCGGTTCACCGTCCGGGTCGTACGCCTCGGAGATTTCCATGTTGAACGGATGTCCCGAGCAGGGATCGTCCGGGCAGTCCCACGAGAGACCCAATTCCCCACCGACCGGGGGAAGATCGGGGGGGGAATCGGTTACATTCGCGTACGTGAGAGCATACGCAGCAAGCGGTACACCATCCGGCCATGGGAATCCCGGAATGCCGGAATCGTAATCGGACGGATCGGTCGAAAATACCGCGACAAGAATTTCTTTATCACCCGCACTCGAAGGCTCGCAATCCGGAATATCGATCGTGTATACCGAGCTTGACGGCC